>Briea_p1__coassemble_504_pt1 | contig 275034 bp, 190 predicted proteins | sample Briea_p1__metabat2_low_PE_001 | metagenome-assembled genome bin Briea_p1 | reverse complement strand
TGATAAATATCAGAGTTGTATAATGCATTCATGATTTTTTGCTACTAAACACAGGCCTAGGCCAAGGCCCTAAGGCCTGGGTCTGGGGCCTGGGCCTGGGTCTGGGGTGGCAGCTAAATTTTAGGGTCGTGAGGGTGGCAAAAGCACTGGTTGTCTCACGATCTTAAAAAATAGTAGTATTTTTCGCTTTAGTTTTATCATTACTAAATTAAAATTAGATATGAGCTTGAATTTTGGGAGTGCGGCTCCATATATTAATTAGTGAAGATCTTAATCATCCTTCCCCATTAAGCTCAAATATGATTGGTTCAAAGTTACAACTAATCTGACACCAATTAACTTAACTCACATCCATGCTTAATTAGTGCATCAATAGAGTATAGGTTCTTGGTAGCTAATTTTTTTAAGGATGATGAGATCATGTTTAAGGAGAACTCCATGAGCCAATTACTGCTTCAAAATCGTAAGATAGTACTAGGCATTACAGGTGGCATTGCAGCTTATAAAAGTTGTGAATTATGCCGTATGCTAGTTAAAAACGGCGCTCAAGTCGCTGTAGTAATGACAGAAGCTGCCACCAAATTTGTTACCCCAGCTACCTTTGCTGCTCTTACTCATCATGAGGTCATGACTGGAGTTTTTGACGATGCAGAAGGTATTGATCACATTGCTATTACTAAAGACGCAGACTTATACGTAATCGCCCCTGCAACTGCCAATACTATTGCTAAATTTGCCATGGGCATGGCTGACAATGCCGTTACCACCTCAGTATTAGCCTCTGCTTGTCCTGTAGTTATCGCTCCTGCGATGAATACTCGCATGCTCTTAAATCCAGCTACTAAAAATAATTTAAAAACCTTACAAGATCGTGGTTTTTATATTATTGCACCTGAGGAGGGTGAGCTTGCTTGTGGTGACACTGGCATGGGTCGCATGCGTAATGTTGATGATATTTTTGCCTATATTTGCTCTTTATTAAATGAGAATGTAGCTATTCCTTACGATATCAATAGCACTACTTGTCTACCAAAGCCACAAGAGCCAACCGCTTTAACCCAGACTAAGCTCTTACCTAAGTCTCATGGCGCAGGCTTAAAGATTGTTATTACTGCTGGCCCTACTGAAGAAATTATTGATCCTGCACGAGTCATTACCAATCGTAGTTCAGGAAAAATGGGTTATGCCCTAGCTCAAATGGCTGCTACTATGGGTGCTGATGTCACCTTAATTTCAGGCCCTACCAGCTTGGCTACCCCTAATAACGTTAAACGTATTGATGTTTCTACCGCAAGCCAAATGCTTGATGCGGTAAAGTCTCAAGTAGGTCAAGCTCATATCTTTATTGGCTGTGCCGCTGTTGCTGACTATAGACTCATTGAGCCTATGAGTACTAAACTCAAGAAAGAAGACCATGGTGAGTTTTTAACCTTAGAGTTAGTACGCAATGAAGATATTGTCTCTTATGTAGGCCACTTGGACGAAGACCGTCCTTATACTGTAGGCTTTGCTGCTGAGACCAATAATTTTGAAGAAAATGCCAAAGAAAAAATCGTTCGTAAGAAGCTCGATTTAATTGTCTGCAATGATGTAAGTGGCAGTGAAATTGGATTTGGTTCTAATGATAATGCTGCTACTGTCTACAGCCCTGAGGGCGAAGTTTGCACCTTTGGTAAAATGAGCAAAATTAAACTAGCTGACCTCTTAATGGAACTGATCATTTCTCAATTTAAAGAAAAGCTCAGCCATAAGAAGAACTAATTATCACTAGTAATCAATCATTACTAATTGGGAGCCTGGCTTAATAGTCAGGCTTTTTTTATTAAACCCTTATAAGAGCTACACCCTTTATGAGTCAATGCGACGTTGAAATTGAATTAAAAGTGTTAGATGAGCGCTTTAAACAAGGCCTTTTTCCTTTACCTCAATATGAAAGTGACATGGCCGCTGCTGTTGATTTAAGAGCTATGTTTGAACAAGACACAGTCGTAGCTCCTAATAGTACTATTTTAGTACCTACAGGTATTGCCATTTATATTAAAAACCCATATTTATGCGCCACTGTTTTACCACGCTCTGGCCTTGGTTTTAAGCATGGCATAGTGCTAGGAAATCTTACTGGCCTCATTGATGCTGACTACCAGGGACAATTAATGGTGCCTTTATGGAATCGCTCTGATGAGCCTTTTACTATTCATGTAGGCGATCGCATTGCCCAAATGATGTTTTTACCTATTGTGCGTGCTACCTTTAAACAAGTTGAGGAATTTGAACTCACTAATCGTGGCACTCTAGGCTTTGGCTCTACTGGGCATAAATAAAAGCTGATAAAGCAAAAAAGCAAAAAAGGCTGCTCTTTAATTTGCCTAAAGAACAGCCTTTTTTATGATTTTTTACGAGTAATTACTTGGCGAGCAATTGCTTGGCCAGTAATTACTTGGCAAGTAATTGCTTGAGCTGAGCAATTTCTTTTTGAGTTTGCTCTAAAGCAACACCACCTAAAACATTACGCTTAGCAAGAATACTCTCAAACTGTAAGATTGGGTAAACATCGCTCTCAATGACCTTGCTAAACTTTTGATACTCTTCAATTGAGAGATCTTCTAAAGCCTTTTTCTGATCAATAGCATAAAGTACTACTTGACCTACAATGTCATGAGCCTCTCTAAATGGCACACCCTTGGATACTAAGTAGTCAGCTAACTCAGTAGCATTAGAATAACCGCCCTTAGCAGCAGCTAAGATCTTGTCCTTATTGAGCTTAATATCCTCAAAGACTAAGGACATCATATCTAAGCACTCATGCCAAGTATCTAAGGCATCAAAAAGACCTTCCTTATCCTCTTGTAAGTCCTTATCGTAAGCTAAAGGCAGTGCCTTAACTGTGGTTAAAATACCCATTAAAGCGCCCACGACACGGCCAGCCTTACCACGAATTAACTCTAAGGCATCAGGATTTTTCTTTTGAGGCATTAAAGAAGAGCCAGAGGTTACCTTATCGGATAACTCAATGAAATTAGCTTCACCTGAGTTATAAATAATTAAATCCTCAGCTAAACGTGATAAGTGTACCAAGCTAATAGAGGCACAAGAGAGTAACTCCATCACATGGTCACGATCAGATACAGCATCTAAGCTATTGTGAGTAGCGGCCTTAAAATTCAAGCTTTGAGCTAAAGCCTCACGATCAATAGGGTAGGCAGTGCCAGCTAAAGCAGCACTTCCTAAAGGACATACATTTAAGAGATCACGGGCATTATACAAACGCACATAGTCACGATCTAACATTTGTAAGTAAGCTAAGCAAAAATGTGAGAAGGTAACTGGTTGAGCTCTTTGGAGGTGGGTATAGCCTGGGAAAATTACGCCCTGGTTTTCATCAGCCACCTTAAGTAAGGCTCTTTGTAAAGAACGAATAGACTGTAAGATAGTGTCGCAAGCACCACGGCAAAAGAGCTTTAAGTCTAAAGCTACTTGGTCATTACGGGAACGACCAGTATGTAGCTTCTTACCTAAAGAACCAACCTTTTCAATTAAGCGGCGCTCTACATAAGAGTGAATATCCTCATCGCCTGCAACAGCAATTTCATTTTCACGGCCAGTCATTTCTTGCTCAAGCTCATTTAAAGCTTTAGTAAGATCACTGCACTCTTGCTCACTTAATACGCCTACGGTAACTAAAGCTTGAGCCCAGGCACGAGAGCCTTCAACATCCTCATGGAATAAACGATAGTCAAAAACTAAAGAATCATTGAAATGCTTAAAACGTGCATCACTATCTTGGGTAAATCTTCCACCCCATAAAGCCATAATGCTTTCCTCTAAAAAAGTATGAACGGCCCTAACAAGGGCGTAGTTAAAATAAAGACAAAACCAAGCAGTGCTGCTAAATATTTTAAGCAAGGCTTGGTTTTGCCTTTAAGAGTTGAAAAGCTTGGTTCAGTAGCACCAAACCAAGCTTTTTTGCCAAAAAGTAAACTAAGGATTACTTAGCTTGCTTTCTGTGCTCTGCATTTAAAGCACGAATACGTGCTGGTAAGGAGTAAAGCTGAATGAAGCCCTTACCATCAGCCTGATCGTAAACATTGTCAGCGCCAAAGGTTACGAAGTCAAAGTTGAATAAGCTATTTGGGCTATCCTTCTGGATAATGTCGCAGTTGCCCTTGTAAAGACGAACTACTACCTTACCATTTACGTCCTTAGCAAGCTCATCAGCACCAGCCTGGAGGATCTCACGTAAACGAGTAAACCAACGGCCATCATAAACTAATTGAGCAAACTCAATAGCTAAGTGATCACGATAAATTCTGGTGGTCTTATCTAAAACTAATTGCTCAATTGCACGTAAAGCGTGGTGAATAATGGTACCGCCTGGGGTCTCATAGCAGCCACGGGACTTCATACCAACTAAACGGTTCTCAGTAATATCGATACGACCTACGCCGTTACGGGCACCACGAGTATTAAGCTCATCTAAGCACTCAAAAGCGCTAACCTTCTTGCCATCAATCTCAGTTACTACGCCCTGCTCAATGGTAAGCTCAAAGGTCTCTGGAGTATCTGGAGCCTTGAGAGGATCAACAGTCCAAGTCCAAACGTTCTCAGAGGCTGCATTCCAGGTGTGCTCTAACTCGCCACCTTCAGTGGAGATGTGTAAAGCATTAGCATCACGGCTATAAATCTTCTTTAAAGTAGCCTTACATGGAATGTTGCGAGCCTGTAAATAAGCTAAGCAATCTTCACGGGAACGTAAATCCCACTCACGCCATGGAACAATAACGTCTAAATGAGGGGCTAAAGCAGCAACGGCACTTTCAAAACGAACCTGGTCGTTACCCTTACCAGTAGCGCCGTGAGAAATAGCATCACAGCCCTCGGCTAAGGCAGCCTCTACCATGGCCTTACCAATTACTGGACGAGCAATAGCAGTACCTAATAAGTAAGACTCTTCGTAAAGAGCGCCAGTCTTAAAGGTCTCAAAAACATAATCACGAACGAACTCTTCACGTAAATCTTTTACAATGCACTTAGTAGCACCTGAGTTCTTAGCCTTTTCCTCAATGCCCTCTAAGTCCTCTCGCTCTTGACCTACATCTGCTACAAAACAAACTACTTCACAACCATAGTTTTCCTTTAACCAAGGTACGATGGTTGAAGTATCAAGACCGCCTGAATAAGCTAATAATACCTTCTTGTACTGCTTTTTCTCTTGCTTTTGCATCTGAGTGTTCCTCTAAGGATTGAGCAAAGTGGCTAAAAGTGCCATGTGAATATGGAGACGATTTTCAGCTTCATCAAAGACTACGGATTTTTCACCATCCATTACTTCATCAGTAATTTCATAGCCACGATGAGCTGGTAAACAATGCATTACCAATTTAGCATTAGAACTTGCAACTAATTGTTCATTGATTTGGTAAGGCATAAAGACTTTTTTAACGGCTTCAAGTGGAGTGTCATCGCCCATTGAAACCCAGGTATCGGTATATAAGACGTCATAGTCCTTAAGTAAGGATAGATCGTCAGTTACATCTAAAGTGGCACCATATTTTTGAGCCTGCTCTTGAGCAAGCTTAAATACCTGTACATCAGGGCCACAATTTTTAGGGCAGAAACATGTAACATTAGCACCTAAAATAGCGCCTGCTACTAATAAGGAATTGGCAACATTGTTACCATCACCTAAATAGGCTAATTTCACCCCTTGGACTTTACCTAAGTGCTCTTTTACTGTCATGTAGTCAGCCATTGCCTGAGCTGGATGATATAAGTCAGATAAAGCATTGATTACAGGAACAGAGCCAGTAGCTGCTAACTCCTCTAAAGTAGTTTGCTTGAAGACACGACCTACTAAACAATCTACCCAACGAGAGAGGTTACGAGCATAGTCAGGAACAGTTTCACGTACGCCTAAATCACCTTTACCAAGATCTAGGTAAACACCATGACCGCCTAAATTAAACATAGCCAATTCAAAGGTGGTACGAGTGCGTAGCGAAGGCTTTTCGAACATTAAGGCAGCACTCATTCCATCTAACTTTCGTCGATAGGCTTTTGGATCTGCCTTCATGCTTTGAGCAAGGTCGATAAGTTGATGGTATCCGTCTTGGTCTAATTCAAAACCAGTTAAAAGATGCTGCATTGGAACTCCTTCATTGTTCAAAATAATGCCCAGTATAGCTATGGGGATAGCCTTTTGTTAGCCCTTAAAACACAAAAAGCGCATCTACCAATGCTTAATTACTTTCAATAAGCAGTAGGGCGCTATGTGAATTTTAATTAAAGAACTAATCAATACTCGATAGTAAATCTTAGCTATAAAGAGCCTTAGAATTTAGGCAAAACAGGCTAAAGTCACTACCAATATCGCTTAGATTTATTATCTTACTATTTAAGAACATTATTACATGTGCACAAATAAAGAGCGGCGATTAACTTAGTGCACCAATTTTATGCAAAGCTAAGGTTAGAGCAGCAATAGTTCTACCTTCTGTAAGGACTGAATTTTCATTAAATATCAGCTCTTTGACCTCATTGGGAGTAAGCTTTACTATATCTATAGGCTCTGGTTCATCACCACAACAAGAGCATGGATATAAATCCTCACATAAATAAGAATACATTCTTAGATCAAGCATGCCAGGAGCTACTGTCATTTCATGTTTTAATAAAGTTAGCTTGCGAGCACCTAGGCCTATTTCCTCTTCTAGCTCACGTACTACAGCATGCTCTTTACTTTCACCCTCGTCGATTTTTCCTTTGACCAAGCCTAGTAAATAAGCCATCACACCACCAGCATACTCTACTGTTAAATAAAAATGTTGGCCATCATAAGGAACAGCCATTACTGCTCCACGCCCGCCCATAATGCGCTCGTAATTAGCTTGTACGCCATTGGAGAAAGTAAGATCCATACTCTCGACTCTAAAAATACGGGAGGCTTGATGTACTTTGCGATTGGCAACCTTAGGGAGGGTCTTATTGAGGGCGCTTAAATCCATATTCACACCGAAGATAAAGCTATGACAAGATAAAATCATGAGATCATCAAGCCATAATACGACAAGTATTTTTATCTTGCAAAAAATCACCCTTTCTAAACTTGCATAATTTATTAATGCACCAAAGTGATCTCTTTTTTTGTATAAAGCTCTTAGGTTTCATAATGCTATAATTGACCATCAGTTTGAAACCAATTATTGCGACTAAAGTGACTATAGAAGATAAGCAAAAAATCAAAGATAACCTCAATTCAGTGCGAATTGATAAATGGTTATGGGCTGCTCGTTTTTATAAAACTCGCTCTTTAGCCCGCCAAATGATTGAAGGCGGCAAGGTCGAATACAATGGAGCCAAAGCTAAGCCATCTCGTAACGTTGAGGTGGGTGCGAAAATTAAATTGCTACAAGGTTTTTCCCGTAAAGAAGTAATTGTTAAGGCTATTTCTGATGTCAGAGGGCCTGCTAGTGTGGCAATAACTTTATATGAGGAAACAGCCGAAAGTATTGAACGTCGCCAAGAGGAAGCTCGTTTGAATAAACTAGCGGCTTTAATTAATCCTCACCCAGACACCAAACCTAACAAAAAAGAGCGCCGTGAGCTGGGCAATTTGAAGCAATTGATGGGCAAAGAATAATTACACTAAAGGTTTAGTTATGGACGATAACAAGCAAATTATGGGCGTTGTAGTTGAAGAAAATCTTCAAGAAAACAGTGTGGTTCGTTTTTTATTTGAAGAGCATGGCGTACGTGGCGAAATAGTGCACATGCACGATCCTGTTAAGAAGCTTTTAGAGAATATTAACCACTACCCTGATTGTGTTAAGGCTCTGATGCTTGAGCTCTCTTCAGCTGCGGTACTACTAGCTGCCACCTTAAAGGCTAATGGCACAGTAACTGTACAAATTCAATGTGGTAAAGGTCCAAAGGCTATGAACTTTGCCTTTATTAATATTGATAAAAACCTTAACTTTTACGGCAATGTTTCTTGGGATCAACAAGCTCAATGTGATGATGCTAGTTTTAAAGATTTAGTAGGAGAAGGTGGCATTTTAGTTATCAGTGCTTTCCCTGAGGGCGGTACTCGCTATCAAGGTATTGTTAACTTAGATAAGGCCAATCTTTCTGAGGCTATTGAAAGCTATTTTAAAGATTCAGAGCAGCTCGATACTACCTTAAAGCTCTATCATGATGTTGGTGCTTGTAAGTCTGGAGGTATCTTATTACAGATCATTCCAGAAATTGAAAACAACCATGAGTCTTTAGAGCACTTATCTACCTTATGCGCTACTTTAACTAGCGATGAGCTCTTTGATTTAAGCCTTAATGAAAGCTTACGTCGTCTCTATTGGAACGATAAGATGCGTGTTTTTGAACCTAATACAGTTGCTTTCAAGTGCATTTGCTCTCAAGAGCGCATCTTAAATGCTATTAGCGGTCTACCTCATGATGATTTAGTAGAGATTGCTAATGACCCTAAGGGGGTCAATATGACCTGTAATAGCTGTGGCAAGATCTATCATGTCACCCAAGAAGAAGTTCAAGAGCTGTTAAATAAGAGCGAAAAAGAAAAAGCCTTAGAAAGAGCAGAAGCTCGCGACTAACCTAAAATTTTTCCAATCAATTATTTTGCACACGCCAATTAAGCTTTCTAACAACATTAGAAAGCTTTTTTGGCTTTTTTATGCTTGAGAAATCAAAAGTGTCCGAAATTAATGTAGTCAACCCAAGTATTAAAGAGCCTGTACGCTCATGGTTTAACGTCAGCTTAATGAGTGTTAGCCACTTTATGAGCGACTTCTATACTGCGTTTTTACCTGTGCTCTTACCAATTCTAGCTGCCCGCTATGATATCTCTTATACCCAAAGTGCCACTATTTATATGATTTTTACTGTGGCTATGAACTTTGCTCAACCACCTATTGGTATCTTAGCCGATCGCAAAAACCTTAATTACTTATTACCACTCTCTATTTTAACTGGAGCTTTATTTGCCTCAGCAGCCACACTAAGTCCAAACTTATGGGGCATTATCTTAATTGTATTGCTCTGTGGCATTTGCTCATCAGGTTTTCATCCTGTAAGCGCAGCTGTGCTTACTAAGGTCATTCCTGAAAATAATAAAGGTCTAGGTACTAGTATTTATATCGCAGGTGGCAATATTGGCTTTGCTATTGCTCCATTATGTGTAGCCAGCTTTATTGAAAGTTTTGGTGAAAACTACTTACTAGCCATGGCTATTCCAGCCATTATTACTACTGTGATCATTTACAAGCAAAGATTACAAAATGCTCAGACAGTAGCGGCTACTCCTAAAGATGGCCCTAAATTTAGTACTCTTATTACCTCCAAACAATTTTTAGTGCTCAATAGCGCCATCGCTTTACGCTCCTGGACTTATTGCTCCTTTGTAGTATTCTTGCCTATGCTCTTTAATGCTAAAGGATACGACTCTATTAGTGGTGCCAGCTGCTTAGTAGTAATGCTCTTAGGCTGTGTAGCAGGTGGTTTAGTAGGCGGAGCTCTTACTGACAAATTTGGCCCCAAGAAAGTAACTTTAGGTTCTTTTGTGGTGTCATTAATTGGCAGTATTACTTTCCTAAACTATTGCGATACTTCCTTTATTTCTTTATTAGCCTTGTTCTTATGTGGTGCAGGAGCCTATGGCTCCACTCCAAATGCCATTGTTTGGGCTCAACGCTTATTACCTAACAGCTCAGCTTTTGCTGCATCCATGATGTTAGGCTTTACCTTTGGCGCAGGCTATATTGAGTCCGTGCTCACAGGCTATTTAGGCGATATTATTGGTCTTGATAAGGCTATGCTCTATACCGCTTGTGTGGCTATGGCAGCAGCATTTTTCTTATTGTTGCCTTTAAAAGAGCCAGCAGATACTAAAAATAAAACTAATTAGTGCACCCTAATAAGTACAGCTAACGCACTAAAAAAGGTCTCTTGTACAAAAGCAAAGTTTTATGAAATAAAGCGGTACAATATTTGTTAACAAAGAAGATCTTCTATTGAATCGAGAATATTTATGCGCAACATTTATTTAGGTGTCAATATTGACCACGTAGCAACCGTGCGTAATGCCCGCGGTGTTAGCTATCCAGATCCTGTTACTGCCTGTGCTTTAGCTGAGCTCGGCGGTGCTGATAGCATTACTACTCACTTACGTGAAGATCGTCGCCATATTACTGATCGTGATGTTCGTATTATTAGAGAAACAGTCCAAACTAAGCTCAACTTAGAAATGGCTATTTCTGATGATGTCATGGCTATTGCTGTTGCTTTAGCTCCTCAAGCTGCCTGTTTAGTTCCAGAAAGACGTGAAGAGGTAACAACCGAGGGCGGTTTACAAGTAGCTAAAGACATGATTAAGGTTGGCAATGCAGTAGAGCGCCTTGCTAAGGTTGGTACCGAGGTTTCTTTATTTATTGACCCTGTTAAAGAGCAAGTTGATGCGGCTCATAAAGTTGGTGCACCTTATATTGAATTTCACACTGGTGCCTATGCTAATGCTAAGAGCAAAAAAGAAAGACATGAATGCTTAGAGCAAATTGCTCGTATGGCTCAATATGCCAGTGATTTAGGCTTACACGTTAACTCTGGTCATGGTCTAACCTATGATAATGTTGCCCCTATTGCTGCTATTGAACAAATGGAAGAGCTCAATATTGGACACAGCATTATTGCCCGAGCTATTTTTGTGGGCTTGCCACAAGCAGTTCAAGAAATGAAGAAAATCATGCAAGAAGCACGTCGCTTCCCTGCTCAATATCAATAAGATTAAGGCGCTGTTAACAGCGCCTTTTTTATCTCCAAAATGCGATTACTTTCGCACTAAACAGACAATTACATTGCACAAAGCTACTAACTAAGGCACACTTTCAATTTGGTTTTATAAGCTCAAACTTTTTAGATCGTGCTTTGGCACACTTGGCACACTGAATATCTTTTTTAATTATGAAAAGCTTAATTTGCGCAAGTTTAAAAGAGCTCCTATAATTACCATCAAATGCTAGATTGCAAAAGTAAAGTCAGTGATCATACTTTTGCAATCTAGCTTAAGCGCACAACGAACTAAAGTGCACATGTTTAGGCTATGTTTAGGTTTACCTAAGCTCTTTTTTAGCAAGTAACAAGAAAAAAATACAATGTCTATTAATTTACTTCAAAGCTTTGGCAGCAACTCTATTGAGCGTGTTGAGGCAGCTCTTAACGCAATGCGTAAAGGTCGCGGTGTATTGGTAGTTGACAATGCAGATCGTGAAAATGAGGGTGATTTAATCTTTGCTGCTGACACTATGACTGTAGAGCAAATGGCCTTTATGGTTCGTGAGTGTTCTGGTATTGTTTGTGTATGTATTACCAAAGAGCGTGCTAAGGAACTTGAGCTTCCAATGATGGTAGCAGACAACACCTCTACCTACGGTACTGCTTTTACTATTTCTGTTGATGCTGCTGAGGGTGTAACTACTGGTGTATCAGCATCAGATCGTATCCAGGCCATTAAGACCATCTTACGTAAGGACGCTAGCCGTAAGGATTTAGCTGCTCCTGGCCATATGTTCCCATTAGTAGCTCGTGATAATGGCGTATTAGAGCGTGATGGTCATACTGAGGCTTCTATTGATTTAGCTCGTTTAGCTGGCTTTAGTAAGTGTGGCGTATTATGTGAGTTATGTGCCCCAGATGGTGATATGGCTCGCCTACCACGTGTATGTGCTTTTGCTCAGCTCCACGATCTTACCGTAGTTTCCATCGAAGATATTATCGAGTATCGCAAAGCCAAGAATTGCTAAGCCAAACCAATGGCCCCTGGCCAGGGCCAAGGCCTGAGCCAGGGCTAGGCTAGGGCCAGGGCCAGGGCCTGGCCTTGATCTAAGCTTGAAATTGAAAAAAGCAGAGTCTCAACAGCTCTGCTTTTTTTATATAATGATTACTGACTTAAGCTAAGCTCTCTTTTTTAAGCTCAGAGAATCATACATGCTGCAATTAGGATATACCCGCATAGGAAACAAACATGGATCAAAACTAGCCATTATTCATGGCTGGGGCTGTGATAGCAGCTCTATGCGCCCTATTGCCAATATGTTTAAAGATAAAGATGTCTATCTTATCGATTTGCCAGGCTATGGTAGAAGCAGCCACTTATCATCTTTATGTGATGACTTTTCTGCCACTAATTATTTATTGTTAAATACTCTACCAAAAGGCTGTGATCTTATGTCCTGGTCCTTTGGTTCTATTTATGCCCTAAGAGCAATTAGCACTTTATCTAACCCTTGTATTAACTTACATTCATTTACTCAAGCTATTCAAAGCAATCCCAATATTAGATTACTAGAGCAACATTTAGGTTATAGATTTTCCACCAAGGCCAAAGAGTACTCACCTTTTATTAGTGTTCTAGAGCAAGCCCTCTCCGATCAATCCAAGGCCCAGAGCCAGAGCCCAAGCCACGCTCAGGCCCAGGCCCAGGCCCAAGGCCAGGGCCTTGAGCTGGGCTTGGCCGATAGCTATAGCGTCTGCGCCAATCAAAAAGACTTAATTAGAAGTCTCGTTACTATTTGTGGCTCACCAAGGTTTCCTAGCGATCCTAATTGGCAAGGCTTAAGTGCGATTAAAATATTAAAATGCAATACCTTGCTTACCCCTAAGAGGTTAAAGAGAATCTTAGATATCTTTTACCGTATGATAGTAAAAACCGATCACAATCCTACTCAAGATGGCCAAGAGCAGTGTCGGGCATTTTTACAACATCGACCTCATATCCCTTATGAAGTCTTAATGGCTGGCATTAGAATGGTAACTTATATCGATGAGCGACCATCTTTGGAGTATTTAAAGCTACCATCACTCCATCTTTTTGGCCGTCATGATCTATTAGTACCGTGCTCTTTAGCTAACTATTTTGAACAATATACAGGTCATAAAAGCTTTATTTTTGAGCATTCATCTCACAGCCCTATGTTTAGTGAGCCAAAACTCTTTTATCAAGTATTAACAAACTTTTATAATGCTTTAGATCACATTTAATTGTTTGTACATTTTTGCACATGCTTTTTGCATGTATGATTAAAGATTAAAGTTGGTGTTGTTCCTAGTAGTAGGAAACAATTTGTTGATAGGACCTAATATCTGCCTTTTTAGGAGTTTGTATGGATGTAGCCTCAACCTTCGCAGTCAGCGTTGCACCACCTCCTTATCAAAAGGAGGTAGATGAAGCACGTAGAGATACGCAAAACAAAGTTAGTATTCCTCAGCTTAATGAGTCCCACAACTCTAAGGCTCAGTCTCATATTGGAGATCGTAGAGGCAATACTGATGGTGAAAACTCATTACTAAGCGCCCAGCAACATGGCATTATGGATGCTGAGGACGATATTGTCATAGACGCAAATGGACGTAAGCGCCGTCAACGACATAAAAAGAAGGGCGAGCAAAACGCAGAGGATCAGGATCAGGGCCACAGTGATGGAGACACCCCACACGACGAATATGCTTTTGATGGCCATGAATATCCACAAAGTACTGATGGTTTAACCGAGGATAACTTTGATTCCAATATTAAGTATGGCTACGATCCTATAACTGGTTACTATCAAATTCCAGCAACAAGAAGAAACCCAGCTCGAGCTATTTTATTGCGCTTTAGAGAACAAAATGTTCACTTCTTAGAAAAGTTTAGTGATAAAAATACCGCTGTAGGTTTAATCAACTTTGCTCTTTGTCGTAAATATGGCAGCATTATTCCTCATAGTCGTTTAGGACAAGTTGTAGAAAAGAATGCTTAGAACAAAGGCTAGCAATCATATTGCTAGCCTTTTTCTTATTTAACCAAAGTGCTCATATAACTTTGTTCTAGCTTTTTAAGATCATCGGCGCTTAGCTCTTCATACTCTGAGCTATCATCCTCGTCATTCATATTGTCATGATCATTAATTTTAGGCTCTAACTCAGTAAACCACTGAGGGTTCTTATAGGCAATTTTATTGATATACCAGAGACGATCTCCTTTAGGAGTATGTACCACAGCATCATCGCCCTCACTTTTGCCCAGCAAGGCCTTGGCCATAGGGGCATCAACAGAAATATAATTATCACGCCCGAAAATTTCTTCACCGCCGACAATGCGTATTTGCATAATGGACTCATCATCGTCAGCCTCAATCTCAACATAGGCTCCAAAAAATACTCGGCCCTCTTGTTGGCTGTTAAATTCCACTACTTGCAGATCATTTAGCACTTTACGCAAATAGCGAATACGACGGTCAATTTGTGCTAGCAGGCGCTTATTGTATTGATAGTCAGCATTTTCTGAACGATCACCTAAACTTGCTGCCCATGAGACCTTAGCTGTTACATCAGGTCTCTTCTCTAGCCATAAATAATCCAATTCCTTTTTTAAAAGCTCATATCCTTGAGCAGTAATATAAGGCTTTTTAGCCATAGTTTATCCATCCTACTAAGGTTTAAATAAAAAAAGCCCGAGATAAAAATATCTCAGGCCTTTTTTAATTTTAAGAGTATTAACTAGCCTAAGCTAAATAAACTCTTAATAAGAGGTGATCTCTTCTACTGGGATATCCCAGCATCAGTTATTATAACTGTGGACCAGCCTTTACTAAGTCACCACCTAAGTGCTCGAACTTCTTGAAGTTGTTCTGGAAGCGAGCAGCTAAGTCCTTAGCCTTTACTTCCCACTCAGAGGCATCAGAGTAGGTGTTGCGTGGGTCTAAGATGTTGGTGTCAACGCCGTTTAACTCAGCTGGTACGGTGAAGTTGAAGTAAGGGATGTTCTGGGTCTTAGCAGAATCGATAGAACCGTCTAAGATTGCATCGATAATACCACGGGTATCCTTAATGGAGATACGCTTGCCAGTACCATTCCAGCCAGTGTTTACTAAGTAAGCCTTAGCACCAGACTGCTCCATTCTCTTTACGAGAACTTCAGCGTACTTGGTTGGTGGTAAGGTTAAGAAAGCAGCACCGAAGCAAGAAGAGAAGGTTGGGGTAGGCTCAGTAATACCACGCTCAGTACCAGCTAACTTAGCGGTGAAGCCAGAGAGGAAGTAGTACTGGGTCTGCTCTGGGGAGAGGATGGATACTGGAGGTAATACACCGAAAGCGTCAGCGGATAAGAAGATTACACGCTTAGCAGCTGGAGCCTTAGAAACTGGCTTAACGATGTTCTTGATGTGGTAGATTGGGTAAGAAACACGAGTGTTCTCAGTTACAGACTTGTCAGCAAAGTCAACCTTGCCATCAGCAGAAACAGTTACGTTCTCTAATAAAGCGTCACGCTTAATTGCGTTCCAGATGTCTGGCTCGTTTTCCTTAGAGAGGTTGATAACCTTAGCGTAGCAGCCACCTTCGAAGTTGAATACGCCATCATCATCCCAACCGTGCTCGTCGTCGCCGATTAATAAGCGCTTAGGATCGGTTGAAAGGGTGGTCTTACCAGTGCCTGATAAACCGAAGAAGATAGCGGTGTTCTGACCGTTTAAGTCGGTGTTAGCAGAGCAGTGCATTGCAGCAATGCCCTTTAATGGTAAGTAGAAGTTCATCATGGAGAACATGCCCTTCTTCATCTCACCACCGTACCAGGTGTTTAAGATGATCTGCATCTTCTCTTTGAGGTTGAATACAACAGCAGTCTCAGAATTGAGGCCTAACTCCTTGTAGTTCTCAACCTTAGCCTTAGAAGCGTTAAGTACTACGAAGTCTGGCTCGAAGTTCTCTAACTCTTCAGCGGTTGGACGGATGAACATGTTGGTAACAAAGTGAGCCTGCCAAGCTACTTCTACTACGAAACGGATCTTAAGACGGGTGTTCTCGTTAGCACCGCAGAAGAGATCAACAACATATAAAGGCTTGCCAGAAAGCTCCTTGGCAGCTAAATCCTTTAAGTGTGCCCAAGCTTCCTCGGTAACAGGCTTGTTGTCATTCTTGAACTCGTCAGAGGTCCACCAAATTTCCTTGGAAGCCTCGTTCTTAACAATGAACTTATCCTTTGGAGAACGGCCAGTGTAGATACCAGTCATTACGTTGACTGCACCCATCTCGGTTACAACACCCTTCTCAAAGCCCTGTAAAGAAGCCTGAGTCTCAGCAGCAAAAAGCTCGTCGTAGGATGGATTGCGAACAATATTAGTAACGCCAGTGATACCATACTTGGCTAAACTTTCATTTAAGCTCATTTTTTTCTCCACGAATGAGTGTTAGACGAATATCTAACAATTCTTTTTAAACCTAGTCTATTTTAGCTTAATTTTTTCAATAAATGATAGAATCTAATCAGTTATTTAAAAAAATCCCTTTTAAGGGCTTTAATAAGCTTTGCATAATTTGCTTTTAAATAGCCTATTTTCTTGATAATTGCTTTATCTATAGCCCTTTATAATCTTAATAAAAACAAAGCCCCGCCGATCAAATAAAGTATCCTGTCTTACTAAGTGATCATACAAGTGCCCCACCATTGCCTATTTATTGTGCATAAGATCACACTTGCACCTAAATAAGTCTAATTGAGCTAAATTGCTCGCTTTTTTCTTACAAATCAAAGCCTTTTATCACATACAAAACATACATATGGCGCTAAAATGATAAATTGACCTGAACTTTTAGGTAGCGTTTTGAAGTTTAGGCCCTCTCACTATTGTCACTTCATTTTAGATGCTGAGTTTATGGCACCTAGTGAAAGTTTCCGAAAGGTCGTTAACAACTTACCTGCCTACAGTAAATGAACTTTCGGAAACTCTCACTAGCAAACACTAATTTCACATGAGGTTTTACATGCATTTATCACAAGCCTTAACCGTCATTGGAGCAGGATCATATGGTACAGCTTTAGCTATTGCTGTAGCCTCTAAAGGTTATCCTGTTTTGCTTCATGCCCGTGATGAAAACAAGGCTTATATCATGGAGCAAACCCGTCATAATGCTCACTACTTACCTAAAATAGCCTTTCCTAATAGCTTACATGTAACAGCTGATCTTAAGGAGGCTTTAGCATTTAGCCGTGATATTTTGCTAGTAGTACCATCAAGTGCCTTTGTCGCCACTTTAGAGGCTATTAAACCTTATTGGCAACCTAAACAAAGATTAGCATGGGCTACCAAAGGCCTTGATAGCTCAGGTCAGCTCTTATCTAAAGTAGTTAGAGAGAAAATGACCTCTCCTGATTACCCTATCTTGCCTATGGCTGCCCTATCAGGCCCTACCTTTGCCAAGGAGCTAGCCAATGGCATGCCTACAGCAATTGCTTGTGCAGGTAATGATGACTATTTTGTTGATGATCTGTGTAATTTAATGCACACCAATACTTTTAGAATCTACAAAAGTCACGACTTAACTGCGCTGCAATTAGGTGGTGCGGTAAAAAATGTTATTGCTATTGGTGCTGGTATGTCTGATGGTTTGGGCTTTGGAGCTAATGCTCGTACTGCCTTAATCTCAAGAGGTTTGGCTGAAATGATTCGCTTAGGACAAGCTCTAGGGGCATCAGAGCGTGGCTTTATGGGCTTATCAGGATTAGGCGATTTAATGCTTACCTGTACTGATAATCAATCCCGTAACCGCCGTTTAGGTTTTATGCTAGGACAAGGTAAAAATATCAATGAGGCTTTAGAAGAAATTGGCCAAGTAGTTGAAGGCTATCATATGGTTAAAGTCATTTATGATTTAGCCAAGCGCTGCCAAGTTGAAATGCCTATTTGTTTTGAGCTCTATGAAGTATTAGTCAACCACAAGCCAGGAGTTAAGGCCGCCTACGACCTACTCAACCGCCAAATCACCTCAGAATAACACCAAAGCTACGAGGCCACAGGCCAGTTGCCACTGGCAAATGGCTAATGGCCTTTGCCAGGCTAAGGCGTGGGCCTTAGCCTATGGCCTAGGCCATAGCCCTGGCTCAAGCCATAGGCTGGAGCCTGGGCTGGGGGCATAAAAAAGGGCTTACTAGCACTCTAGTAAGCCCATTTTTTTAGCTATAAGCTGAAATTAAGCATAGCTGTCTTCAGTTACAGTGTGAGTAGTAGCATCCTCAACACCTTTAACATCGTTAGGGAAAGCATTTAATAACTGCTTTTCAATACCCTCGTGTAAAGTAGCGCCAGCTAAAGAACAGCCGTTGCAGCCACCAGAGAACTCAACTCGAGCAATACCGTCATCAGTAAACTCAACTAAACGTACTGCACCACCGTGACCTGCTAAAGTTGGGCTTACATAGCGCTCAATATAATAAGCAACTTGATCCTTAATAGAGGCATCATCACCTAATAACTTACGCTTAAGGTTTGGAGCGTGGAAGGTTAATAAATCTTCACCATTGTCATCTTTTGATAACTCAATAACGCTCTCGTCAAGGAAATCAGCTACATCATTGTCAATTACAATTTCAAAACCATCCATTTTGAAATGTAAATCATTAGTAGTGATGTACTCTTTAGGGCAGTATAAAATGCCGCTTTCTACACCAGGAGTACCAGGGTTAGTAACGCTTAGACGGATAGCTAAACCTTCCATCTTTTGGTTTGCAATAATGCCACGTAAATAAGCTTGGGCTTCTGAACTAACAGTGATCTTACTCATCTTATTGTTCCAAATTAAATTAAAATCAGAACTTGCTTTGCCTTTAGTTACTAAGTTTTTGTCCAAAAGCTCTCACCAAAGGTCTTGTTGGGCACGTGCCCATTATGATTATTAAGCTAGATAAGTATAAGCTAATAAACAATAAAACGATTAGCAAAAAAACTTATACGACAAAAATAAGCAAAGATAAAAGCAAAACGACGCTTAGTCTAACTCAATGAGACTAAGCGTCGTTTTTAAAACAAGCTGCTTAAAGGAAAAGCATCAATTAATTACTTTGCCTCTGGAGCGTCCTTGTTCTCCTCAGGTTGATTCTCTTGCTGAGCCTTGCGAGCACGGAAGAGAGCCTCAAAGTTAATTGGGGCTAAGTTTAACTGAGGGAAGGTGGCGCGAGAAACCAAGCTAGCAATGAACTCACGAGCATATGGGAATAAGATATTAGGAGCAGTGCCGCCTAATAAGAACTCGCCAGCCTCACCAGGAATATTACGTAATAAGAATACGCCAGCCTGAGTTACTTCACAAATGAAAGCAGTCTTGCCCTCATTGTTGCAAGTTACGGTGATACGTAAGGCAACTTCGTACTGATCCTCATTGATCTTAGCAGTCTTAGTATCAAACTTAACTTGAAGCTCTGGCTTCCATTGAGTTTGGAATACGTGTGGGCTATGTGGAGTCTCTAAAGATGAATCCTTAGCATATACACGGATTAGGTCAAATAGAGGACGGTCTGCAGCTGCTTGTGCCTGCTCGTTTGCATTCTCTGACATATCTAGTGTCCTTAAAAATTTTGGTATTTCAGATGGTTAAGTCTATTTCTTCTTTGATAGAGGCATATTGGAGGAAGACCAATCTAAGATACCACCCTCCAAGATATAAACTTTAGTAAAGCCTTGCTTCTTTAGGAAACGACCACTATTGAAGCACTCACTATCAAACTTATCTTTTCCTACTAAGATGACAGGTTTATCGCGACAATTATCGATGCGATTAATTTTGCCACTCTTAATGTCGGAAGCTGAAATATTTAAAGAATTAGCAATATGGCCTTGTGCAAAACCTTCGGAACTACGAATGTCTACAAACACACCATCGTTACGATTAACTAAAGTAACGGCTTGACCAGAAGTAGCCTTTGGCAAACGTGCAGTTAATAACTTAAACTGCACGATAATCAGCATTACTAATACTACAAACCAAGCGCCAACCATAAAATAGTGACGCATGAAAAAGTCAGGAAACTCGTTAATAAACTCGGAAAAATTGAAATCCACGATTTTCTACCCCAAAACAGCCGGATTTCGCTCCGGTCTTACAAATAGTGGCATATTTTAGCATAAAGCATTATTGTTGATGAAATTTTGAGTGCTTAGCATCGCAAAACTAAAAAAAGATATAGCTTCACTTATAAAATCACAACAGCTTGAGCATTAAACAAGCACTATATTTTGATAGTGGAGTATGCTGACTTTATTAAATCTTGTTTTAGATACCATAATTTAAGCAGTTTTTCATCTTGCAAAGTTAATTTGCTCCAATGTTTAAGCAAATTTGTGATAACACTCAAGAATTTTACCTACTATTAATAGCCTGAATTATATATACCATCATTGCAACTTGTCTTATAAGTTGTATCTGACAACAGTGCTAGCTCTAGAGCTGACAAAGCTAGCAAATAAAGCACTTTAAAGCATCAAAAATTAATTTTCTTGTCCTAAAAGGCAAATAATGGCCAGTAGTCTGCGATACGTGATAAAATTATGCACTAGATTACACTAAACATAGTGTGAATACTTTTTTCTCAATCTAAGTCTAATCTCAAACGATTGTAATCATTAATTTTATGATTATGACGTTAAATATTCAGGCTGACAATTAAGTTATTTGAGACGTATTAAAATGGCACAAAAGAAAACTCTTGCTCTTATTATCATGGATGGTTGGGGTGATAACCCAGTTAAAGAATTTAACGCCGTAACTAATGCCAACACCCCTGTTCTTGATGGCCTTTGTGCTAAGTATGCTCACACTGACATCTCCGCCTCTGGTGTTGATGTAGGTTTACCTGATGGTCAAATGGGTAACTCCGAGGTAGGTCACACCAATATTGGCGCTGGTCGTATTGTTTACCAAGAACTTACTCGTATTACTAAGGCTATTGAAGATGGCGACTTCTTTAAGAACCAAGTATTATGCGACGCTGTAGATAAGGCCGTTAGCGCAGACAAGGCTGTACACATCATGGGCTTAATGTCCCCAGGTGGCGTTCACTCTCACGAAGATCATATCCTAGGAATGATTAAGCTTGCTGCTCAACGTGGTGCTAAGAAGATCTACTTCCACCCATTCTTAGATGGTCGTGACGTAGCTCCTCGCTCTGCTTTAGAGTTCATTGGCAAGTTTGAAGACTTATTCAAAGAGTTAGGCGTTGGTCGTTTTGCCAGCGTAATTGGCCGTTACTACGCCATGGATCGTGACAACCGTTGGGATCGTGTAGAGCAAGCTTACGATCTTATGACTTTAGGCGCTAGTGAGTTCCCTGCCTACCCATCCATTAAGGATGCTATTGAGGCTGCCTATGCTCGTGATGAGAATGATGAGTTCGTAAAGGCATCTATCATTGGTGAGAAGGTTGTTATGGAAGATGGCGATGCCATGATTTTCATGAACTTCCGTGCTGACCGTGCTCGTCAAATTACCCGTGCTTTTGTTAACCCAGACTTTGACGGCTTTGCTCGCAAGGCTACTCCAAAGCTCTCCAACTTTGTCATGTTAACTCAGTACGCTGCTGACATTAAGACTGCTTGTGCATATCCTCCAGAGGATCTCACCAACACCTTAGGTGAGTGGTTATCTTCTCACAACAAGACTCAGTTACGTATTTCTGAGACCGAAAAGTATGCTCACGTAACCTTCTTCTTCAATGGTGGTGTTGAGACTGTATTCCCAGGTGAGGATCGCATCTTAGTTCAAAGCCCTAAGGTTGCCACCTACGACTTACAGCCAGAAATGAGCTCTGAGGAGTTAACCGATAAGCTTTGTGCAGCTATCGAGTCTGGCAAGTATGATGTAGTTATTTGTAACTATCCAAATGGCGACATGGTTGGTCACACTGGTGTTTACGAGGCTGCTATCAAGGCTGTTGAGGCCGTTGATCACTGCATTGGCCGTGTTGTAGAGTCCTTAGAGAAGGTTGGCGGCGAGTGCTTAATCACTGCTGATCACGGTAACTGCGAGCGCATGAAGGACTTAACTACTGGTCAGCCATTTACTGCTCACACCAACTTACCTGTACCATTTATTTATGTTGGTCGCAAGGCTACTATGCGTGAAGGCGGTCGCTTAAGCGATATCGCTCCTACCATGCTTTACTTAATGGGTATGGAAATCCCAGCTGAAATGACTGGCAAGTCCATTATCACTTTAGCTTAAGATCTCTTAAGACCTAAAAAAAAGGGGGATAGTAATTTAGTTTACTATCCCCTTTTTTTATCAAGCAAACTGCCATAGCCACGCCTTTGGCAGGCCCGCTCTGACTGCCTGCAGCACTCAGAGCCTGCAAGCCTCATAGGCTACAGCCTATGGTCATCAGCCCATGGGGCTAAGCCCCATTAGGCTTGGCCCTTTTGGGCTTGGCCCAAAGGGCTGTCCTATTTGCTTTTGCTGTTTGGTTAGCTACCTGAGACGGTAATTTCTGGAAGTAAAATTGAGCCTACTTGAACTCTACTACGCTCATCTAAATCATTGCCCAGCTTAGCAATGGAGAGGAACATATCCTTTAAATTACCAGCAATAGTGATCTCATCAACGGCATGGACACGATTACCATTTTCAAAGTAAAAGCCACTAGCGCCCCTACTATAATTGCCATTGATAATATTAGTGCCTTGGCCCATTAATGAGTTAATAACCAATCCTGAGCCAACCTCATTCATCATACTTTGCAGATCGCAAGTATGGGCATCATCAGCACTGATAAAAATATTGTAGACTGAGTCATTGTGACCATTGCAAGGCATATTAAGCTTGCGTGCTGAGTAAGAGTCAATAAAGAACTCTTTTAATACACCATTTTGTACCACCTCAAGCGGTCTAGTAGCCACACCCTCGCTATCAAAAGCAACAGAGCCCAAGCCACCTACAACCCATGGATCCTCCTTAATATTGATAAATTCAGGGAAAATCTTAGTATTTAAGGCATCTTTTAAGAAAGTTGAGTTTTGGTAAACTCTCATTCCTTGAATGCCACTGAATAAAGTGCTGATAAACTCTCGGGCAGCATTGCGAGTCAAAATAATAGGGTACTTGCCAGTAGCAACCTTTTTGGCTCCTAACTTAGATAAAGTCTTTTCTACAGCCTCATCTAATACTCTTTGGTCAGACCATTCCTTACTAGGATCAATACCAGAGTAATAGCCACCTGAACGCTGCATTACTCCATCTTTTTGACCTAACAAGCTTAAATATTTAGCAAACTCAGACTCTAAAGAGGTATTACAAAAGCCATGGCTAGTAGCTAAGGTTCTAACGCTATAGAACATGCTATAAGAGCTACCATCAGACTCTTTTAAGCCTTGCTCTTGGTACTTGCTGATATTTTGTTCGGCTAACTTATCTAAAGATACAGCCTTTTGAGCAATTACCTCTGGATCTTCATCTAACTCATAAAGCTGAGCTAAGTCTAAATTGCCATGATAAAGATCTTCTTTTTCACACAATCCTGCGCACTCATCAGGAGAGGTATACTCACAAAGACTTAAAGCCGAGTCGATAGTGGCATTAATGCTGTCTAAAGAAAAGTCGCTAGTAGAGGCATGTCCACTTTGTTTATTCTTATAAACAGTGACACTCATACCCTGCATTTGGTTAAATTCGATATTCTCAACTTCACTATGGCGAGAGGAAATATCTAAACCCTTGCCCGCAGAAATCTTAATACGAACCTCATTAGCACCTTTAGAGCTAGCAATTTGTACCGCCTGACAAGCTAGGTCTTCGTATTGCTGCTTACGATCTTGTAATTGAGCAAAATATGACATAACAATTCTCACTACCGACAAAGATTAAGATGACTAAAGCATCAGTTTTTAGCCTTGTACGCTCTTTTCCTTAGGACGGAGCATATGATCAGGGATCTCTACATCAGCACGTTTAGTTTCGGCTTTAATATATTGATAAAGAGCACGAGCTGCTGGACGATCTGGCAAAGTAGAAGACAGTTCATCATGAGCACGCTTAACTAAAGTTCTAAGCTTATTTCTATCAATAGAAGGAATAAGCTCAACTAAAGCATTAACGCCTTTAATGCCCCCATGAATTAAAAACTCACGTAGCATCTCAAGACGCATGGCTCTAGGATCCTCTTTAGAGGTATTGTTCATAGCCTCGATTTGAGCTTCTAACTCTTCATGGCCAAAAGATCTTAATAATTTAGCGGCAAACTGTAACTGACGACGACGCTCATCGCTATTACGACGTAGAGATATTGCCTTAACAAAAGCTTCCTTAACCTCAGGATCGGGAAATTGCAAACGTGAAAAAGCCTGATCACCCAATTGTGAGATCTTGTCTGCTAACTTTCTAATACCTTGAGCCTCACGCTTTTGCGCAGAGCGACTCATTTCATCTGGAGCGGTATCAAAGCCCTCAAAATGCTCTTGAACTGCCATAATTCTTTTTAGCCCTTAATAATTTTAAGAAAAACCAACTCTGAAAAATTTGTTAACTTAGTTAGCGTTAGAGCCACCTACAGTAATTTCACTAATCTTTACAGTTGGTTGACCAATGCCTACACGGACACTCTGGCCTTGCTTACCACACCAGCCAATACCATGATCAAACTCTAAATCATTGCCGACCATACAAATTTTCTTCATGGTCTCATCGCCTGTTCCAATTAAAGTAGCACCTTTAATTGGAGCGACAATTTTACCTTTCTCTACCAAATAGGCCTCAGAGGCGGAGAACACAAAGCGACCTGAGGTGGTATCGACTTGACCACCACTGAAGTTAACTGCATAAATGCCACGATCTAATGATTCAATTAACTCATTTTTATCGTATTTGCCTGGCATCATATAGGTATTAGTCATTCTAGGAATGGTAATACAGTTATAGCTTTGGCGGCGGCCATTACCTGTAGGCTTTGCCCCCATTAACATAGCTGAACGTCTATCATGCATGAAAGACTTTAAAATACCATTTTCTATAAGTACATTATGTGCACTAGGGGTACCCTCATCATCACAGCTTTGAGAGCCACGGCGATTAGGTAAGGTGCCATCATCAACAATAGTGCACTCATCTGAGGCTACCTTTTGTCCAATCTTATCCCAGAAGGCTGAGGTCTTATGATAGTTACCATCACCCTCAAGACCATGGCCAACAGCCTCGTGAATAAGCACGGCTGGCCAACCAGCACCTAAAACTACAGGCATACTACCAGCTGGAGCCAGAATAGACTCTAAGTTAACACTAGCCATACGTACGGCATCTAGTGCTACTTTTTCATAAGCATTGTCTTTTAAAAGCTCATCAAGCAAATAAGAGCCACCCATAGAGGAGTGACCAGACTCATGGCGATCGCCATTTTTCATAACCACAGAGACATTAAACTGCACAATAGGCTTAACATCGGCGCTAATCACGCCATCAGTATTAACTACTAACATTAAGCGATGTACTTGACCTAAAGAAACGTCAACTTGGCCAACACGGCTATCAGCGCTACGAGCTACTTCATTGGCCTTATTCATAAGAGCAATTTTTTGCTCACGAGTTAAAGACTCAAGAGGGTTATCTTGTACATATAAAGGGGCTAAGCGATTATTAGTCAGATTTATCCCCTGTGCACTCATGCTATGACCTGCACTAATAGTTCTAGCAGCCTTACAAGCGTCTAAAATGGCATTCTTATCAATAACATCGGTATAGGCAAATCCAGTTTTTTCACCGACTAAACCTCTGACACCAGCACCAGAAGAAATACGATAAGCACCTTCTTTGATAATGCCTTCTTCTAAATAAAAAGACTCACTTACTGAATGCTCAAAGAAGAGATCGCCAAAATCAAGCTTGCGCTCTTGTAATAAAGCCATGCATTGCGCTAAAAAAGCATCATCAATACCTGCCTTTTTTAGCAAATAATCTTTTACATAAGCTAAATTATCCATAACAATGTCATCCCTAGTGTAGTTGGTGCACTACATCCTGCCTAATCTGAAAGATTATGACGGGAGCCTTTTGGTGTAATTAGATAGAAATTTTTAGTGAAAGCTATGTTTAATGATGTTAAGCCATCACAGTTCGAGCTTTTAAACCCAGCTTTTCTAAAGCACAACGTACTTGGCAAATAGGAAGACCAACTACGCTGCTAACTGAACCTTCAACCTTTTGGATAAGCATAGCACCTATACCTTGTACCGCATAAGCACCAGATTTATCATCACACTCACCTGAGGCTACATAGGTATCGATTAATTCCTCAGTTAAAGGTGCAAAAGTTACCTTAGTAACTTCAAAAATCTCAATCTCCTCATCTCCTTTAATAATGCATACTGCAGTCATAACCTCATGTGTACGACCTGATAGGAGACGTAAGATGTTTTTAGCATCCTCACGATTGACGGGTTTGCCTAAAATTCTATTGTCACAAACTACAATAGTGTCAGCAGCTAAAACTATATCATTAGAGTGTAAAGCAGCAACAATATTAGCTTTTTCATTAGCCATACGCTTTACATAATCACTAGCGCTCTCACCTACTAAAACAGTCTCGTCAGCGTCTGGCTTAACTATTTGAAAGTTCAAACCTAACTTATTAATAAAGTCCTTACGACGAGGAGAACTTGAGGCCAAGATTAAATCATATGAAGAAGACATAAATACCCTTAAATAATATTACTCATGATTATTTTGGCTCTTTCCATTATCAATAGGGATATTAAACACTGTCCATAAAACAGCACATATCATTTTGATAATAGGCCAAGTGAACATGGTAACTAAGGTTTGCCACGCAAAATTAGTACTATAGCTAGGCTGACCAATTAAATGACCAAACCAATAAACACCCACATGGCTGATAAAGCTAACCAAGCCAATCACAATCATTTGCTGCCATGTTTTAAAGTTTACAAAGTGCTTAAATTGCGAAATGATTATGTATACCTCAAAGGCTAACACTAAAGCATTAATACCTAAGGTAGCACCAGTTAACAAGTCCAGCACCAAACCAGTAAGCCAGGCTACTCCCACATTAACTCTCTTACCATCAGTAATAGCAAAGAAAATTAATAATAGTCCTGTAAAGTCAGGACGATAAGGAGTCACCATAGCTGGCAGACGTATAATCTCCAAAATCAGCACAAAGAAAACTAAAGGATAGAAAATCAAATAGGGGCTGCGCCTAATTTCATTTTTAGGATTACTCACCGCCAGTCTCCGCTCTTACTTGTGCCTGTTCCCCTGTTGATCCAGAGGTTTTAGTTTTCTCTAAACGAGTACCATCTGCTCTATAGTCATCGGTTAGCGAATCAATCAAACGCTTAATTCTCTCTTGACGTAAAATGCGTTTATTATCAGTTTGCTCTTTAGGTTTTACCCCTTGGCTATCAGCATTAGTATTAGACTGATACCAAAACATTAATACATAACGAATCTTATCAGTATCAACTAAAGGTTTAGCCTTAACCTCAGCAAAAGGCTGATCCTCAGAAAAGCCCACTGAACTAACAATAGCAACAGGATAGCCCTCAGGGAACACGCCACCTAAACCTGATGTAGTCAGTAAGTCACCTTCTTTAATATCAGTAGAACGTGGCACATTTTCTATTACTAGCTCATCGTGCATGCCTGTACCAGATAAAATTGCTCTTACCTGATTACGAATGTTAATCACAGGAATGGCACTAGAAGGGTCAGAAAACAACAGCACTCTTGAGCTGGCATAAGATACACTTACTACTTGACCTACCAAACCCTCATCAGTGATTACTGGCATACCGTCATAGACACCAGAACTAGAACCACGATTAACTACAATACGCTGTAAATAAGGATCGCTGTCAACACTGATAACCTCAGCGAACATACGTCGTGAGCTTGATTGTAAAGGGGAGTTAAGTAGCTTTCTTAAAGCAGCATTTTCCTGCTCTAGAGTTTGCAAGCGCATGATATCTACACGTTGCAAATAGTTTTCTGTAGAGAGACGCTCATTTTCATCAATGAGCTCACTTCTAGTCTTAAACTGGTTAGAAACAGCTTGAGATACGGATTGTGGTGAATCTGCAAAAATTAATACAGGATAGAGAGCAGTTTCAATATAGTAGCGAAAGTCATTAAAAACTTTCTTGCGCACATCAAAGAAGATCAAAATTACAGATAAAACTAGCACTAAGAAAAAGCGCAGGTTAATAAATAAAGTCGAAGAATCTGATCTGCTCACAACTATCACCACAGAAGGTACACAAAACTAATCAATATAGTCCTAAACCTTGGTACCTAGAGATAAGGCTCAAACAAAACAGCCCAACCTAAATAAATTAGGTCGGGCCTTTTAGCATTAAGGCAAAACAAGATTTTAGATTGCCTTAAATTAATCAAAAATCTCTTTCTCTTGAGAATCATACATCTCAAGAGCACGACCACCACCACGAGCTACACAGGTAAGTGGATCTTCTGCCACGATTACAGGAATACCAGTTTCTTCGCGTAATAACTTGTCTAAGTTCTTTAACAGAGCACCGCCACCTGAGAGCATCATGCCACGCTCTGCAATATCAGCAGCTAACTCTGGTGGAGAGCTTTGTAAAGCAGCACGCACAGCAGCAACGATTTCCTTAATAGGATCGCTTAAAGCCTCTAAGATTTCATTAGAGTTTAAAGTAAAGGAACGAGGTACACCCTCAACTACAGAACGACCACGAACTTCCTTTTCTTGTACCTCAGGCTGAGCATAAGCAGAACCAATTTCAATCTTAACCTGCTCGGCTGTAGCCTCACCAATTTCATAGCGCTTGGTATTACGTACATAAGTAATGATGGACTGATCAAAACGATCGCCACCTACACGTACTGAGCTGGAGTAAACCACACCATTTAAAGAAATAATGGCTACCTCGGTAGTACCACCACCGATATCAACAATCATGGAGCCAGCAGCCTCAGATACAGGCAAGCCAGCACCAATGGCAGCTGCCATAGGCTCAGTAATTAAGAATACTTCAGATGCACCTGCACCTTCTACAGACTCACGAATAGCTCTACGCTCAACTTGAGTAGCACCACAAGGAACACAAACTAATACACGAGGGGATGGCTTAAATGGGAAGAAGTGTGAGCCAGATAATACCTTATCAATGAAGTGCTGAAGCATCTTCTCGGTATATTGGAAGTCGGCAATCACACCGTCCTTCATTGGACGAATAACTTCGATATCATCAGGGTTTTTACCCAACATCACCTTGGCACTTTTACCAACGGCACTAATACTGCGTTGAGCACCACTATTTTTGTCAAGTTTGACGGCAACAACAGAAGGCTCATTTAAAATAATGCCTTTGTTTTTAACGTATACCAATGTATTAGCTGTTCCCAAATCAATTGACAAATCATTGGAGAACATGGCGCGAAGTTTTTTAAACATTTGCGTAAACCTTGAGCCAGGAGATCGAAAATTATTTTGCTAAGCCGTAATGCAAATTAAATACTTGCTTGGAGGTAGATACCTCACTGTGTGAAACCAACTGCCAAAATCTTGGAAAACATGATTTTAGCTTGATGCATTGTTATAGAGAGTTTTATTAGTATTCACTTTTTTAAGTGCGCAAAAGTACGAGCGCCAATCTTGATATTTTTTTCAAGAGCACTTGTGCTTAGGCCTGCAATTTTTGATTTTTTAGGCCACAAAAGACTTAACGCCTTTAAATCAAATTTTTAAAAACGCTCAGTCAGTTCAAATTGTTGCTTTACTTAGCTGGTGATAATGAAATAAAACTATTTTGCCGCCAGGCTCTGCTAAAAGGAGCTAGCAAGCATCTACTCTGATATCAAATACCTCAATTTGCCTTTATCTTTGGTTCAACTAATGTCCAGTATTTAAAAATACCGCAACTAAAATAATCACTTGAACCTCTGATAAAAACCATTAGTGTCCGCAAGTTGCTAACGGACTGATTTTAAAGGGCATCATCATAAAAATGACCGTTCCTCACCTCAACTAAATACCCATACTAACCAAGTAGTTTTAATAACCAAGCTGCACTTTGTAGAGCATAAGTTTTAAGCTCTGCTGATAAAGTACCTTAAAAGAAGAACCATGTGATTTAGCTTATTGAAAACAGACTATGGTAATAATAGCTGTAACTTTAGTTTATCTAAGTCCCAAATGAAGCACTATCTGCCCTAGTAATATCAATTCATCACGCATACTAAACATAAGTTATTATTCACTCTTTAAGGCTACCCACTCATCACTACCGCTTTGCGGCATACCAATAAGCTCACTAGCTCTTAAATGGAAGTATTTCTTACCAAAGTTACCATGATGTTAGACCTTACCAAGACTAATTATGCTCCTTCGCATAATAGGCTAAACAAGTTAGCTGTCTTTTACTCTAAGTCTAAATTCATAAACCCAACCATTAGGTTTTATCTGATAAGCCTCATTATCTGACATCAGTTAAAGCTCACTGCTTGAAAAGTGCCAGCTTAGCTTAAGAACATATTGATTAACATGTTTTACCTAATTTCGGTGTTAATTAAAGAACATCACCCATTACAGATGTTTGCTTTTAATAGCACCAAGGCTATTAATTACAGGGATTGCTCCACCCCTAAACGCTACTACATGCACTAAACTTTAATACACTAGCAACATTTAATCTCCTAGCTTAATTAAGACTAACTAAGTCATAACTTTTGTTTTTTACGGTGCACATACTAAATTTAGTACTCACCACCATAAAAGAGGCGCTTGAATTTGCTGTCACTCAATCAGTAAAAACTGTTGATCCCAACTAGCAAAAACTCAACCTACCTATTAAGTAGACTCACCCTCTATAGTGAAAACTATGAGGCCCATCTTACTTTTAAAGCTATAACCACGTATCTATATCAGCTAAAAATTAACGTTAAAGTATATCACAGCATAAGATAAAGGTAGTTTTATCTCTAGCTACACGGTAGCTAATAGTAATACAGACTAAAGCACTGCTTTTTAGTTCCCCAAAATGGGCAAAAAGGCACTTTTGCCCTATATTACCAATATATTAGATCTTAGCATTAACACAACGTTTTTGACAATAGAAATGCGGTGCAAGGCTCAATATTTTTTGGCTTATTTATGAGCTTTGAATTAAGTATTTGCCAAAAATTTTTACTTTCCCATAAAAAAAACCCCTAAAAACAAGTTTCAGGGGTTTTAATAACTTTGCTGTTTTCAACGTTGTATTAGAACGGAATATCTTCGTCGCCGCCGCCCTGCTCGAAAGTAGGAGTTTGCGCAGGAATAGGTGCAGGCTCAGGAGCAGGAGCAGATACAGATGCAGATACAGGGACTGCACCTTGATCAAAGCTACCAGATGCCATCTCAGGCATGGCGCTAGTGCTACTTGATCCTGCAAATGAATTAGCATTATTCATGCTGTTAGTATTAAACTGGTTAGCTTGCTGATTCCAAGGACTTTTGTTTGGGTCTAGAGCATTATTGGAGCCATTACCATAAGGATCTTGAGGCACATGAGATACATATGAGCCAGACACACCACCAGACACACCATCAGTCATACCATCAGTCATACCACCAGTCATACCACCAGTCATACCACCAGTCATACCACCAGTCATGCCACCATTATTAATATTAGATGTTGGCGGGAATGGAGTCGACACGTTTGTAGAGCCAATGTTAGTACCAGAGTAAGGTGGTATTTGTGAACCAGACAGATTTCCTGGAGGAAAACCAATGTCTACTTGAGGAACTTGGCCCCAAGTAGGGGTTGGGGCTGGATCACGACGAGAGCTTAATAAAATAATCTGATCGCCAACAATTTCTGTTGAATAGCGCTTAACACCAGTCTTGTCAGTATAAGAGCGGGTTCTAATCTTGCCTTCAATATAAACTTGAGTACCTTTATGTACGTATTGCTCCACAACGTCAGCATTACGATACCATAATGAAACACGATGCCACTCAGGAACTGATTCATAAACACCAGTTTCGTTGTTTTTCTGGGACTCGTTAGTAACAACAGTTATATTAGCAACTTTACTATTTGGAAAGTTACGAATTTGCGGCTCATCGGCAGTGTAGCCAATCAACATTACCTTATTTAAGCTTCTTGACATATGAAAAACACCCTAAATCCAATTAATAAAATCCAACAGCCTTTTAAAATAAACCTATAACAGTCTAAAAGCTCAAAACTGTTCTTAAATATTAACGCATTTTTGTAAAAATTGATAGCCTTATTATTACTAAAGTTCAAGACTGTCAGACGGCTAAACTTAACGCTCTTTAGATTACACCTAACTTATAAAATGCAATTGATTAATATCAAAAAATAAATTATTTGACTTTATTTTGCCTTAAATATCAGGATAGCTAGCTAGGCATTTCATATTAGCAAGCTATGTTTAATCAAAAAGTTATCCAGCCTTATGCACATTTTAAACGAATGCTACCAATAACTTTAGCAAGTAATTAGCGCTCTATCAGAGAAAATCATCACGCTTATTCTGTTGCCCAGCTCTAGCCCAGGCTTAGGCTTTGTTCTGGCCAAGGCCAGAGCCAGAGCCAGGGCCTTTGCCTAGCCAAAGGCTAAGCCTTAGCTTAGCCATGGCTAGGCCAGACCTGGTCCAATATTGGCGTTGGGGTGCAGGATTTTAATGCGTGTTTATTAGTTTTTAAAGAATGACTTATCGTTTATTACCTGGGTTTACTTTTGGTATTACAATATATTTTTACAAGTTTGCTTACCTTTTCGTGTTTTATCTGGGCTGATTAAATTTCATTTATGGAAAATATTGTTGTACGCGGCGCACGCACTCACAATCTTAAAAACATCACTATTACTATTCCCCGTAACCAACTATGTGTAGTAACAGGATTATCAGGATCAGGCAAATCTTCATTAGCCTTTGATACCTTATATGCAGAAGGACAAAGACGCTATGTTGAGTCCCTCTCCTCATACGCTCGCCAATTCTTACAACTAATGGATAAACCTGATGTTGACTCGATTGACGGTTTATCACCAGCTATTTCCATTGAGCAAAAGGCTACTTCACACAATCCACGCTCCACCGTAGGAACAATCACAGAAATTCATGACTATTTAAGATTGCTCTTTGCTCGTATTGGTCAAGCTCGTTGTCCTGAGCATGGAACTATTTTAAAAGCGCAAACCATATCCCAAATGGTTGATCAGACCTTAGCTTACGAAGAAGGCACTAAACTTATGATTATGGCCCCTGTCGTAAGAGGCCGCAAAGGTGAACACCGTCAGCTGCTAGCACAATTAGCCCAACAAGGCTTTGTTAGAGCCCGTATTGATGGTGATATTTGTGACTTAAGTGATCCTCCTGAGCTCAAACTTCATATTAAGCACAATATTGAAGTAGTTATTGATCGCTTTAAGGTAAGAGAAGATATCAAGCAGCGACTAGCTGAATCTTTTGAAACAGCACTAAAAGTAGCCAATGGCTTGGCTATGATAGTTCCTATGGATGACCATCAAGAACAAGATGAAATTATCTTATCAGACCAATATTCCTGTCCTATTTGCGGTTATTCCATCAGTGAGTTAGAACCTCGTAATTTCTCTTTTAATAGCCCTCATGGAGCCTGTCCTAGCTGCGATGGCTTGGGCAAGCAAATGGTTTTTGCTGAGAGCAAAGTAGTACCTGATACTAATAAGTCTATTGAAGAGGGAGCTATTGCTCTTTGGGATAAGCGCTCTTGGAGCTTTTACCGCCTCTTGGTTCCTATTTGCGATGCCTATGGTATTGATATTTACAAGCCATTTAAAGAGCTAACTCGTGAGCAACAAGAACTAGTTCTCTATGGCACCCCTAATAAAAAGCCTGAGGATGACCATTACTTCTTAGGTGTTATTCATTATTTTGAGCGTCAGGCTAAAGAGAGCGAATCTGAGAGTTATCAAAACCTCTTACATGGCCTTATGACCACTAAGATTTGTCCTGAGTGTCATGGAGCTCGTCTAAAGAAAGAGTATTGCAATGTTTTTGTTGCTGATAAAACTCTGCCTCAAATTAATGAAATGTCTATTAGCGACTGTTTTGAGTTCTTTAACTCTATTAAGTTAGGCACTCAAGATAGCCAAATTGCTGAGCGTATTTTAAAAGAAGTTCGTGAGCGCCTGATGTTCTTAAAAAACGTAGGGTTAGGCTACTTAAATCTAGCACGCTCGGCAGATACTCTCTCAGGAGGCGAAGCTCAGCGTATCCGTCTTGCCAGTCAAATTGGTGCAGGCTTAGTAGGTGTTATGTATGTGCTTGATGAACCAAGTATTGGCCTCCATCAACGTGATAACCAAAGACTACTTGATGCACTCATGCACCTTAGAAACCTTGGTAATAGTGTGATTGTAGTTGAGCACGACGAGGATGCTATTAGACAAGCAGACTATATTATTGATATTGGCCCAAGAGCTGGTGTCCATGGTGGTCAGGTAGTTACCGCAGGATCACTTGAGCACATTATGCAATGTGAAAATTCCCTTACTGCTGACTATTTAACAGGCCGTAAGAGCATTGCTATACCTGATAAGCGTGTTGAGCCTAAGGGCTTTTTAACCTTACATGGTTGCCAGGGCAATAATTTAAAAAACATCAGCGCATCTTTTGCTGTAGGTTGTTTTAATGTAGTTACAGGCGTATCAGGCTCAGGTAAATCTACCTTAGTTAATGACACTTTAGTCCCTATAGTGTCCAAGCATATGAAAAATGCTGCCGACTTTGACTTAGATAGAGCGTTTGATTGTAAGAGCATTGAGGGATTGGAGTATTTTGATAAGTTAATTTGCATTGACCAAAGCCCTATTGGCCGTACTCCAAGATCCAACCCTGCTACCTACATTGATTTATTTACTGCTATTAGAGAGTTGTTTGCCCAAACTCCTATGTCTCGTGCTCGTGGCTATAGTGCAGGACGTTTTTCCTTTAATGTTAAAGGCGGACGCTGTGAAGCTTGCCAAGGCGATGGCACTATTAAGGTAGAAATGCACTTCTTACCTGATGTCTACGTACAATGCGAGCAATGCCAAGGCAAAAGATATAATCGCGAAACTCTAGAGGTTCACTACAAAGGCAAGAGCATTGCTGATGTACTTAATATGACTGTAGAAGAGGCTTATAGCTTCTTTGAGGCTATTCCTAAGATTAAGCGCAAGCTCAAAGCCTTAATTGATGTAGGCTTATCCTATATTACATTAGGCCAATCAGCCCTAACCTTCTCTGGCGGTGAAGCTCAGCGTATTAAGCTTGCTAAAGAGCTATCTAAGGTATCGACTAAAAATACCTTATACATTCTTGATGAGCCAACTACAGGTTTACATTTCCACGATGTAAAACAACTGTTAGACATGCTGATGCGTCTTAGGGATGATGGCAACACTGTAATTATCATTGAGCATAATTTGGATGTCATTAAGTGTGCTGACTATCTAATTGACTTAGGCCCAGAAGGTGGCAGCGGTGGTGGTCAAATCATAGCCACAGGCACTCCAGAACAAGTAGCCCAAAATGCAAACTCCTTTACTGGCCAATTCTTAAAGCCAATTTTACAAAAGGCAGGTCGCCTCCTACCGCCTCCTACAGAGGCTCAGCCAAGTAAGGCAGCGCAGCCTGCGGCTGCTCAGCCTGCTGAGGCCTCTCAGCCTCAGGAGGCTAAAAAGGCCACCAGGAAAGGTACCAAGAAAAGTGCTAGCACTAAAAAGGCCAGCAGCTCCACCAAAAGCAAAGCTAAATACTAACGCTAAGCTTTAAAGCCAGTAGCTCAAGCTAATAAGGCTAATGGGGCTTGGGTGCAAGACCTTAGGCCTCAACCCTCTGACCTATGGCTTATGGCCATAGGTTAGAGGTTAAAGGCCTGATGCTATAGGCAAAAATATGGGGACTAGATTTTTTTAGTATAATTTTATGCTTAAGGTTTCCTTTAACCAGGGACAGAGTGCTTGGATAAGGGGAATGCTTACTTTTCTTTAGGGGCTGAGTCTTATTTATGGTATAAACCATAAGCTTGACTGGCTGCGCAAATCTTGGGTATTAAGTGAGAAATTAAAATGCTAGAACTTACCGAGCAAATGTATAACGCCGTCTTAAATTTAGATGATGATTATCGCCAGTTTTTCTGCCTCAAACACTGCCAAGAGCAAGAGACTATTTATTTGCTCAAAGAAAAGGGAGCTGAGGGCACACCTTTATTATTTGAAGATGCTCCAGAAGAGGGTGATGATAGCTCCACTTATCATATGTTCTTACCTATTTGGTGTCACCCACGTTTTGTTGAGTATTATTTAAATAATGCTGACGACGATACCAATGAAAACTTTGAGATGGTTGAGCTTAAGCTTTCAGTATTTAAAGAAAAATGGGCTCCATCTTTAAAGGACAATATGATTGCTTTAGCTTTATTGCCTTTAGAGCAAGATAAGAACTTTAATTTCTGTACAGCCGATATCTTTAACCATCAAGATGCTGCTAGTGCTGCTGCTGAGGCCGCAGCCGCCTTGGACAAGGTTAGCGCTGACGATTTTGAACACAAATAACAAAGCTTAGTCACAATTAAAAAAGGATGCTCTTAATTTAAGGGCATCCTTTTTTTAATTAAAACTTATCAAAATGCTTAACTTTACGAGTTTCCCTATAGTAAAGCTGCCATGAGTTAACTATGTTTTGCCACAAGATATAGCAGCCAGGAGCAATAGAGGCCGCAGGAGTTAAATAAGCTAAAGTGATCCAAATACCAATCACCATATTCTTTTGACCTAAAGCCTGACCTGCGGTGATTCTTTGTCCCTCTAAGTGACCAACAAACTTACCAAAGCCAAATTGAATGGCAGTAAACACCAAACCTACCAAGGCTAGATTAATCATAGTACTAGCGCTCTCAGGAGAGTTCATCATATTAGAGCAAGCGGTAGCTGAAATCGTACTTAAGGTAAAAGCCCATAAGTAAAAGTTAAACTCTCTTAGTTTGGTACAAATAAATTGATTTAAGGGCTTATATAAATAGCGTATCGCTTGGGCCAAGATTAAAGGCATCACAATTAAAGGGAAAACCTGCTTCATGATAATGACAAATTCATTAAGGAAGCCGCCCTGAGCATTGCTAGAAATTAAAGGGAAAAATAAAGGAATACCAATAGCGGCACCTAAATTACTAAGTAAGGTGTAAGTAGTCAAAGAGGACTCATCGCCACCTAACTTACCCGTAATTACCGCAGCGGCAGCTGCTGTGGGCGTAATCACGCACACAATAATACCCTCAAGCTCCAAACGATAGTTTTCACTTGGGTAGTAATACATATAAAGGGCTACTAAAAAAGGAATGCCTATCTGAAACCAAATTAATACTATATGCCAACGACGTGGTTTCATCTTTTTAAGTTCTACTTTGCTAAAGGCTAAAAAGAGCAAGGTAAAGATTAAACAAGGCACCACTGAGTCCATAAAATTCTTTAAAGGATACTTAATAGGTGCTAACCAGGTTACGTAGTGAAAAATAAAGTAAGTGCTCACACCAAAGCTAATAGCAATAAACAAGATATTAAGTTTAATTAAGCGCAATAGCTTTTGGCCAAAAGTAGGCTCTGTTAAAGTCTCTTCTGCATTATGTAATGAGGGCTGACTAGACATGATAATTCCTGCAACAACGAAATTGTGCTTATGATAGCGCAAAAGCTTTTATCTCTCATGAGAAAAAAACATGAAAGAAGCAGGAACATTATTTGCCCAAACCTAGAAAGTATGAGCCTTACAGACAAGAAAGGCCGCTTGTCCTCAAAACTTACAGCAAGAGGAAAAGCAGCCATTTTGAGCATCTAAACCAACTTTAGTGCATTATTTGTCTTTAAGCACAAATAAAGGCTCAAGACGGAAAGTTTTAATTAATGACTTGAGATTGTTAGAGGCATTGTAGATAGTAAGTTGATTGTGGTTATTTTTAGCCCACTGTACTAAAAAAGCCACACCAGAGGAGTCAATTTCTACATTATCACTAAGATCAACTTCGTTCTTTTCAAAGATCTTTGCTCTACTTTCCCACATTTGAGCAACTTCAACATGGGTCATAATCTTAAAATCAGTAGACATAATGTTTTTAGCGCTCTAACCTCTGTTTATTAGCCAGAGAAGAAGTCGCTCTCCTTGTCAGTTTCGTTAAACAATATTGGTCTGTTAGCTAAGCAGCACCTATGATCTTGTATGCCCCCTATATGCCCTAAAGCAAAGCCCCAACAAGGGCATGGCCAGCAAGGGCCTGGACAAGGCCATAAGGCCCAACATAGGCAAGGCCCTATGGGCTATTACCAGCTTAGTTAGCTAGCCTCAGCTAAACTAAACTAAGCTAAGCGAGGCTTAGCTTGGCTTAGTGAGTGGGGCAGAGATCATAGAAAATAAAAAGGGCTAGTTGATTGTTCATAAATACACTAGCCCTTCAAATAATTAGCTTAAACTAGCCATTAAATTATTTGATTACTTCGGTGCTGCCAGTTTGATTGTGCTTATTGATTAAGTCAGTAACAGCCTTAATGCCACGCTCACGGATGAGAGGGGAGAGCTCATTTTCCTTAGCAGTTAACATGGAAATACCCTCGGACACTAAGTCGTAAGCACGCCACTCACCACTCTTAGAGTTTTTACGTAACTTGAATACCAACTCTAAGTCTTTCTTACCAGCTTCACGGATTAAGAACTTAACATTAACTTGAGAGGCATCAGCAGATACTTGCTTATAATCAGGTAAAACCAACTCTTGGTTGTTATACATAGCTAAAGCATCAGCAAAAGAAGCTACGATATACTCAGCAAAGGCATCACAAAAAGCATCACGCTCTTGAGCGCTAGCCTTTTTAAGGTTAGTACCCATAACCTTAAAGCCAGCATAACGAGTATCAACATAAGGTAATAAATCAGTACGTACTAAATCCTTACGGAAGGTAACATCACTAATCTTATCCTTATTAGCTTGTAACTTTTCAAAAGCATTCTTAGCAACTACAGTTACCATCTTATATGGATCTTTCATATCCACATCTTGTGCTTGAACGCTGTTAACACCAAAAATGGTAGCAAGCATAAAGATTGCTGCACTAACTAACTTTTTCATATAAACACCCTTTGATAGATTATGTAGCTAAAACAAAGCTTAGCAAACAAAACTTAGGTAAAAATTAAGCAATACTATTGCTCATCTTCAGCTTTGGCACTATCAGCCACACCACTGTTGTATAAGAACTTAGAAATTAAGTCCTCAAGCACAATTGCAGAGCCTGTGTCACTGATAAAGTCACCATCTTTAAGATAGGTTGATCCTAATTCTTCATCATAAAAACCAGGAGTAATAGAAATATATTGCTCACCAATAATTCCAGAGGTCAAAATAGAGGCCTTGGACTCTGATGACAGTTCATTGTATTTAGACTGGATAGAAAGACTAACTACAGGTACTAAGTCTTCTTTATCTAAAGAAATACCATCTACACGGCCAATCACCACACCACCAATACGTACTGGCGCTCTGAGCTTTAATGATCCTATGTTGTCAAACTTAGCATGTACGGTATAAGTATCAGAAGAGCTATCTAAGACTAAGCCTGCTACTTTTAAAGACATAATTACAGCCGCAACAATGCCTAGCACCATAAAAAGGCCTACACCAAATTCAATCTTGCTATACTTCATGAAAAATTCCTCAAGAGCTAAAACATTAATGCAGTTAGCACAAAATCAAGACCTAATACAGCTAAAGATGACTGCACTACAGTGGCTGTAGTAGCACTAGAAATACCCTCAGATGTAGGCTTGGAATCATAGCCGTTAAATAGAGCAATCCAAACACAGGCAATAGAGAAAATAATGGCTTTAATCATCATACAGCCAATATCATCTACCAAATCAACTGAGCTTTGCATGCCTGACCAATAGGTACCATCATCTAGACCTAACCAATCTACACCTACTAATTTACCGCCATAAATACCTACTAAGCAGAATAAAATAGATAGGATAGGCATAGAGATTACGCCCGCCCAAAAACGAGTGGAAATAATACGTCTTAATGGGTCAACCGCCATCATTTCCATGGAGGAGAGCTGTTCTGATGCTTTTAACTGACCAATTTCAGCAGTAAGAGCAGAACCTGCTCGACCTGCAAACAATAGGGCTGTTACTACAGGGCCAAGCTCTCTAATAATAGCTAAAGCTACTAAAGGGCCGAGCGAACTAGTGGCCATAAAGTCTTTTAAGATATTAAAACCTTGTAAGCCTAATACCATGCCAATGAACAATCCTGAAACTAGGATAATGACAATGGACTGCACTCCCACAAAATAAATTTGTTTGATGAGCAAAGGAAAGTGCTTAGCAAAGTTTGGTCTGCCCACTAAAGAGTGGTACATCATAATGGTAGAGCGACCTAAAGAGGTTACTTTTGAGATCGCATAGCGGCCTAATTGACCTACGAAACTAAACATTAAAGATCCTCTAAATAGTCCTTATCTGCCTTGAGATTGAAAGCATAAGGGCCGTCAAAATCGCCATTGATAAATTGCAAGACTTTAGGATCAGAGCTATTGCGTACCTCATCAGGAGTACCAGAGCCTATTACCTTACCATCAGCAACAATATATACCTGGTGAGCAATGGATAAGACCTCTTGCACATCGTGGGTTACGATAATAGAGGTAATACCTAATGACTCATTTAGATCCTTAATCAATTTGACTAATACGGCCATAGTAATAGGATCTTGTCCTACAAAAGGCTCGTCATACATAATCAAATCAGGATCCAAAGCAATAGAGCGAGCCAAAGCAGCTCTGCGAGCCATACCGCCAGATAACTCATTAGGAGAAAAGTATGCCGCTCCTCGCAGACCTACAGCCTCAAGCTTCATCATCACTAAATCGTGAATTAGCACCTCAGGCAACTTGGTATGTTCACGTAAAGGAAAAGCAACATTTTCAAATACATTAAGATCAGTAAATAAAGCTCCACTTTGGAATAGCATGCTCATACGCTTACGTAGCTCATAGAGCTCTGTTCTTTGAAGAGCATGAACATTAATGCCATCAAAGAAGATCTCACCAGAGTCGGGTTTGAGCTGACCACCAATTAATCTTAATAAAGTGGTTTTGCCTGTTCCTGATGGGCCTAAAATAGCAGTGATCTTATTACGTGGAATATCAAGTGACATTCCTTTATAAATTTTTCGTCCGCCATAAGAGAAGAAAACATCCTTCACCTTGACTAAGGCATCTTGATTTTGGCCATTAAGGCTGTCGCATTTTATCTCCAGCATTGTGCTTTCCACTCAAGGAGCCCCTTAAAAGCTCTCTAGTGCTTTTAAGAGCTGACAAAACATAAACTATTCACACTGACATAATATTTGACCTTGTTAGTGATCTTAAATCTGAACAACTTAAGATGTATATTAAGCGTATTATTAATGTGAATGTAATGAGATTTTTTTTAGACTAAATAGTCAAGCAAAGCTTATCATAAAAGCTATTGCTTAAAATTAGGCTGTAAAAATTTATTCTTAACGACCTTACATTAGCAATTGCAACTATAGGAATAACAGCAATGTTTAAAGAAACCTGTATCCAAGCAGGACAAAGAGTATTAAAAGAAGAGGCTGAGGCTATCTTAGAATTAATACCTTCAATTGATGATAACTTTGTTAAAGCTTGCGATTTACTATTAAAGTGTCAAGGCAAGGTTATTTTAACTGGTGTAGGCAAGTCTGGCCATATTGCCACCAAAATAGCCTCAACTCTAGCATCTACAGGCACTCAGGCGTTCTTTGTGCAAGCTGGAGAGGCTGCTCATGGCGATCTAGGCATGATTGGCGACCATGATGTTGTTATAGCCATTTCTAACTCTGGAGAAGGTTCTGAGCTTAAGCTTATGATTCCTCTCTTATGCCGTCGTAATATTCCTCTTATAGCTATTGTGGGCAATATGGAATCCTCTTTAGCTAAAGCTGCTGATGTTGCCTTAAGCGCCCATGTTTCAAAAGAAGCTTGCCCTTTAAATTTAGCCCCTACCTCAAGCTCCACAGCTGAGCTTGCTATTGGTGATGCTCTTGCTATTGCACTGTTAGAGGCTCGTGGCTTTACTGAGCGTGATTTTGCTATGTCCCACCCAGGTGGTGCTTTAGGTCGTAAATTACTAGTACGCTGCAAAGATATTATGCATACTAAGGATGAAATACCTTTATGTCAGCAAGATGTTTCTATTAAAGATGCCTTAATTGAAATGACAGCTAAAACATTGGGTATTGTGGCTGTAGTCGATCAAGATATGCACTTTATAGGTGTCTATACCGATGGTGATTTAAGACGTACTTTAGAGCGTGAATTATCAGTGCACGACCAATTATCTAAAGTAATGACCAAAGGTGGTGTTAGTGTTCAAGCTGACTGCTTAGCTGCTGATGCTCTTAGTGTTATGCAACAAAAGAAAATTTCTGCCATGATTGTAGTCAATGAGGACAATCAGGTTATTGGCGCTTTTAATATGCATGATATGTTACGAGCTGGCTTAATTTAGGAGTGTTTATTGTGAGTGAGCAACCTTTAGTAACCTACTATCAGACCTTATCAGGCCCATTAGTGGAAAAGCTTAATAATATTAAGCTAGTGGTCTTTGATGTTGATGGTACTTTGAGCGATGGCGGTATTTTTCTTGATCGTACTGAAAATGAGCTCAAGAAATTTAATTGTAAGGATGGTATGGGAATTTCCTTACTCATAAAAGCTAATATCAAAGTAGCGTTACTTACAGGTCGTAACTCACCACTTACCGCTCGTAGAGCTAAAGAGCTGGGCATTCAATATGTCATTCAAGGCAAAATGGATAAAGAAGAAGCATTATTAGAACTGCTCACAGAGCTCAACATGAGTCAAGAGAATTTGGCTGTGATGGGTGATGATGTTAATGACCTTCCTTTATTCAAACATGCCAGTGTCAGCGCCTGTCCTAATGATGGCTATCACTATATGAAAACCATAGCCAGCATTGTACTTAGCAATAATGGCGGTCATGGGGCTGCTCGTGAGTTTTGTGATCTCATCTTAATGGCACAAGGTAAAGTAAGGACTGATGGCTATCCATCTTTCCTCTTTGAGCAAAAGTTATCCTTTGCCAATGCAGGTCAATAACATTTAAGTTGTGTGCTTTAAGCTAACTTTAAGATAAGCCTGGGCTTAGCAATAAGCTCAGGCTTTATAGTAATTCAAAAGCTAAAAAGTAGAAAAACAGGCCATTATTCTGTGATCAATTTTTAATTTCATTAAATTAAGGCAACTTTTGGGCCAAATTTATAAAAAATTAGCTAAAATATATTGTTTATGGCTTGCAAGCTTAGCGCCTTGGTTGTTGTAGTTTGTGCCAATATTTACAGTACCAACCAGACTATTTAGTGCTCTTGGAGCTTGTCATGAGTGTTACTCTTAGATCAATTATCATTGCAGCTTTACTAACCATTGTTGCTGGTTTGATGTATCAATTTTCAGGCATAAGTGGCCAGCTTAGCTCAGATGAGATTGAAGTACGTTATCCAACTTTTGAAGCTGAAAATTTCACAGCCGAAGTCTATAACGAGCAAGGCAAAATTACTCATAGTATCTTTGCCCGTGAAGTAGCTTTTTATAAAAAGAAAGATTTAATCCAAACTTCTGGACTAATTGGTTTTTTTTATAACCAAAAACAAGACAACACCACATATGGCTGGCAAATTACTGCTGATAAAGGTGAACTGATTTTTAATAAAGCAGCTCAACTGCAAGGTAACATTGTTGTTAGCCCTAACTACGCAACAGCTGAGATTAAAGAGATCACTACTCCTGATCTGTACTTTAATATGCAAACCAATGAAATCAGCTCTCCTTCAAAGATAACCATTAAAGGAGCTCAATTTGTTAATGAGGGATCAAACTATCTAGTTGATCTCAATAACAAAACATTTGTTATTAAGGACAAGCCTCATGCAACTTATTTCCCTTAAAAGCGCTGCTATTTTTTTAGCATGCTCCATGTTGACCTCTCAAGCTTTTGCTTTAAAAAGCGATCAAAGCCAACCAATTAATGTTGAGTCGGCTGAGCAAAGCGCAGATCTGCAGGCAAATAAGTTGCTCTTTTCAGGCGATGTGGTAGCTACCCAAGGATCTATTAAGCTCAATGCAGATAAAATTGAGGTTACTAGAGCTAATAATGGCTCATTAAAATCAATTATTGCCTATGGTAATCCTGTAACTTTTGAGCAACAGCAAGACAATGGTCGCTATATTAAGGCACGTGCTAGTACCTTAAGCTATTTGCCAGAAGAGACTAAAATTGTGTTACAAGGAAGAGCTTCTATTTGGCAAGGCGAATCTAAGATGTCTGGTGAGCGCATTGAGTACAATATTTCTACTCAAAAGATGCGTGCTTATAACAACAATAGCCAAGGAGGTCGTGTCTCTAGTACTTTTGTACCAGCCGACTTCTCTAAAGACAAAAACAAGCAGTAAATTTACAATAAGCTACTTTCAAGGACAGTTATGAGTCTGTTACAAGCTAATCACCTCAAGAAAACCTACAAAGGACGTGTAGTTGTCAACGATGTAAGTTTAAGCATTGAAAGCGGCAGCGTAGTAGGTTTACTAGGCCCCAATGGAGCAGGTAAAACCACCTCCTTTTATATTATTGTAGGTATTATTTCTACAGAAAATGGTAATGTGACTATCGACAATACTGATATTACTCACATGCCAATGCATAAAAGAGCTCAAGCTGGTTTAGGTTATCTTCCTCAAGAAAACTCAATCTTTAGGAAGTTAACCGTAGCAGAAAATTTAATGAGTGTAGTAGAGCTCCAGAAAAACCTCAGCTCTATAGAAAAGAAAAATAGAGTTGATGAGCTTTTAGAAGAATTTCATATTGAACATATTAGAGATAGTGCAGGCATGGCACTTTCTGGCGGTGAAAGACGTAGAGTTGAAATTGCCAGAGCTTTAGCTGCTAATCCTAAATTTGTTTTATTAGATGAACCTTTTGCAGGAGTGGATCCAATTTCCATTTCTGATATTAAAGATATTATCAAACACCTAAGAGATCGCGACATAGGAGTGCTCATCACTGATCACAATGTGCGTGAAACTTTAGACGTTTGTGCCCAAGCTTATATAGTAAACGCTGGTGAGATCATTGCCCAGGGTACGGCACAAGAAGTACTAAACAATAAAAAAGTACAAGAAGTCTACTTGGGTAAGAACTTCTCACTATAGGATTTTTATCATGGCCGGTTTGAGAAACTCGCTGCAAATCAGAGCAATCCAGACCCAGACACTAACTATGACTCCGCAATTGCAACAAGCTATTCGTCTGTTGCAATTGTCTACTCTAGATCTGCGCCAAGAAATTCAACAAACAGTAGAGAGCAATCCTCTTTTAGAGATTGATGAGACCATTGCTAACTCTAATCTTGAGTCTTTAGATGCTATAGCAGAAAAAGAGCGCCAAGAGCATGATAATGAAGTATTTGATCCCTTTAGTGATGATGCCTCATATCAAGGAGCCGACATTGACCTGTTAGGGCATTCAAAAGATGGAGAAATAGCCTCCATCAATGAACTTATGGGTAAAGATAGCACCATTAGAGGCTCTAGCTCTATTGAGTATCAAAACACTAGTGCTAATGAATTAGATGAGCACTTTGATTATGATCATTCAAGCGATAGCATGGGCTCCTCATTTGAAAGCTCTTTTGAGGGCTCTTTTGAGGGCGAGCCTAATCTATCTGACATGCCAGATAAAATAACATCTGCGCAAATTGATCCTGGCAGTAGCTCCACCCAAGAAAACTTAGACAATATCAGTCGTGAAGATAATTACAGTGCCAAATCACGTGCAAAAGGCACTGTACTGGATGACGAAGGTGCTTTTGAGGGTGAAACCCAGATTGATTTACATGATCACCTCATGTGGCAATTAGACTGCTCTCCTTTAAAAGGACGTGATCGCTATATTGCTGAGGTGATTATTGATGCTATTGATGACTCAGGATATTTGTCAGAAGAGCTTAGCGACTTGCTAACTTTGGTAGTAAGTAAATATCCTGATGCTACTATTGAAGATCTCAATATCATTTTAAAGCTTATCCAAAATTATGACCCTCTAGGCGTAGGTTCACGTAATGTTCAAGAATGCTTGCTCATTCAACTAAAAGAGCTGCTTAGCACTGATCAAAGAGAAGAAGTGCGAATGGCCTATGAGGTGGTAAGCAAATATATTGATCTCTTATCCAATCACGACTATCGCTCTTTATGCTCTAAATTAGGGGTTAAAGAAGATACGCTTAAGAAGATCAATGATGTAATTTTATCTTTAACGCCACGTCCTGGACGTACTGCTATTAAAGAAAAGGCTGACTACATTGTGCCTGATGTCTTAGTGATTAAAGATGATGATGGCAATTATGATGTAGTGCTCAACCCTGATGCCTTACCTAGGGTAAAGCTTAATGAGCAATATAAGTCTTTAGTTTGCTATGCCCGTAATGAACGTGAAAAGGAATTTTTTAAGTCAAACTTACAAGAGGCTAATTGGTTTATCCAAAGTATTGCCAAGCGTAACGATACTTTACTCAAAGTAGCTAAATGTATTGTTGAGCATCAAAAAGCCTTCCTCGATTATGGCGAACACCGCATGGAGCCATTAGTACTTAACGATATTGCACAAGAAATTGAGATGCATGAGTCTACTATTTCTCGTGTGACTACCGAAAAGTATATTTACACTATGAGAGGAACCTTTGAGCTCAAATACTTCTTCTCTAGCCATGTCAGCACCGAAAGTGGCGGTACTGCCTCTTCTACAGCTATTAGAGCTGAGATTAAGACTTTAGTGGCCAATGAAAACCCACGTAGACCTTATTCTGATAATCAAATTGCTAATTTATTAAAAGAAAAAGGCTTCTGTGTTGCCCGTCGTACTATTGCCAAGTATCGAGAGGCTTTGGGTATTGGTTCATCCTCCCAAAGAAAGCGTCTCGTTTAAACCTTCTTAAGGCTCTGAGTAGAATTTTTTACCAGAGCCTTACTTTTATTTGGCAAAATTTTAGTTTTTCTAAAAAACTAGTATATCAGCCAACAAAAAGGCATATACATCGCTCATTCATCGCCCGTAAACTGACATACCAGTTTATTCTCCTTGCTTGCGTTTCTTGACATACATCAAAAGTTATTAAATTTAATGTGCACAAAACCATTATTTTGGTTAATATGGAAACAAAGGTTGCAATACACCATAGGGTAAGACGAACCCCGTTTGCTTGATGCATCACCGTCGCTGACTATATTTTTACACAACAGTTTTGCGCTTACGGCAAGATGCTCATGAACCAACTATACAAAAGCTTTTGCTTGAGTGATAGTTTCTCGCAGTAGGAACCTTTGTTAAAAATAGTCTTTTTTTTACTGCACCTGACTTTAATTGTTTTAAGACTATTTAGTGCATGAGGCACAATAACAATGGTGGACGTCAGCCAAACATTCGGTATCCAACAAGTTTGGATTAAGGATCAAATATATGCAGATTAACATCCAAGGTGTAGGACTCAAGGTCACAGACGCTCTTCATGACTACGTTACCGACAAGTTTAATAAACTTGAGCGTAAGGGCGATGCAATTACTTCAATTGCTGTTACCTTAACCGTAGAGAAGCTTCAGCAAATTGCTAAAGCTGATATTAGTCTTGCTGGCGGCTCACTTCACGCCGAAGCAGAAGATGAAAGCATGTATGCAGCCATCGATGCCTTAATTGACAAAGTTGATCGTCAACTTGTTAAGTATAAGGAAAAGCACGAATAAGTTAGCTTTAGTCTTTTCAAGATTACGTAGTAAGAGTTTTGATTTTAGGAAAACACAACACACTACCACTTATTAGATTAAGCTTGTAGTAATCTCCTTAAGTCCACCCCAGTATGCCTTAGCATACAAACCAAACTTAAGGAACAAGAACAAGAATTACTAACCAAGGTCCCGTAAGACCTTAACATTCGTTTATCTCAAATACTCCCGTTGTTAGCTGTTTGCTTGGTGCTGAGATAGACTGCAGATTTTCCTTTTAGGAAGCCCAATAAGCGTAACATACGCTTAACACAACCAAAAAGTCATCCTTATTCCAGGAGGCGCAAGCCTCCTGACATTACGAGGAAAGAACCCGCCACTGGCGGGTTTTTTCGTTTCATTAGCTAATGTTTTTGATAAATAAGACATTTTTCCCTAGCTAAATAATGATTTTGCTGATAGTCTTAGCACCCAAATATTAAGTTCTCTGCGGTAGAGGCACTATGAGTCAAACAGCTCGTTTATTGTTAGTAATTGGACTATTTTGGTTTACCCAATACGTTTATGTTCCTTATACCACTCCTTTTTTACTAGCTCAAAAAGTCAGTGCTGATTTTGTTGGCTTAGTTGTGGGATTTTATGGAGCTATTCCTTTTTTTACTCGCCTTTTTGTCGGCATATTTTCCGATAAAATTGGCTATTACAAGCCTATGATTATTGTAGGGTGCGCCTCAGCAGCTGTAGCCTCACTAATACGTCTTTACCTACCTACAGGCATGGGCTTTTTAATTGCCAATATTATTTCTGGCTTTTCCTCATCCATGTGGATGTGCTTTATTCTGTTCCATACCAAGACTTTAACTAAAGAAAATTTACAAAAGGGTATGGGCTATGTATTAGCAGCTTGTAATGGAGGCATTCTTTTAGGCTTCTTTGCCTCTGCTACCTTATATGAACATTTTGGTATGTTCTTAATGTGTCTTTTATCGGTATCAGGAGGCACTATTTCTACCATTATTTCATTAAGCCTCAAAGAACCACCTAATAATAATATCAATCCACCTAAAGTAAGTGAATTGTTGCATGTTGCCTATAACAAGCGCTTATGGTTCTTTTCTGTCATTGGCATGATCCAACAAGGTATCTTGATGGGTACAGCCATGTCATTTTCTAATGAGGTAGCGCATAGTCTTGGAGCGTCAGCCTGGCAAATAGGTATTATGACCATGACTATGACAGCCTCATATACAGCCTCTAACTTGTTATCCTCAACTCATACTGCCATCAAAATTGGCCCAGGTATTTTAATGACCTTATCGCAAATTTGTATGGCTCTGTATTGCGTACTGATGGTAACAGTAGATAGTGTTTACGTCCTGATTCCTATTCAAATACTATTAGGAACTACAGGCGGCTTTGTGTTCTCATGGTGTTCTGCTGAGGCATTAAGTCAAATAGAAAGCTACCGCCGCTCTACAGCCTTAGGCATATTCCAATCTATGTTTGCCATCGGCATGACGGCAGTACCTATTGTTGCAGGTTATTTATTTGCCCACACCTCATCTCTTAATAGTGCCTTCTTTTTCCAAGCACTACTAGCCATCGCAGGCGCATTAGCCACGGCAATTTATTATGCTCGCCGTCGCCATCACAAGCGCACTGCTAAATAAGCGCACCACTAAATAAGCAAAACTAACTAAGAGCTCTTAATTGAGCTCTTAGCTTATTCATGCACTAGATTTAGGCATAGTGCTATCTTGCGCTCCAAAACAAGGCATGATGTTTTTTATCCCTCTACAACACACCAATCAAACTCAATAACTATTGGCGCAAAGCGCCACTAGAGCGCCACTAGAGTGCCCTTAGAACGCTCCCCCTACTTTTCCTTGCTTACTTGCTTTGCTTAATTATCTTTCTAGAATAAGGGAGTCTTGTTTTTGTAGTTGAGGACTTATTGATGAACCAAACAAATAAGTTGCTGGTAATTATCGCTTTATTCTGGTTTGCCCAATACATTTATGTGCCAAATACAGCCCCATATTTACTGTCGCAAAAAGTAACTGCTGATTTTGTAGGTTTAATTGTAGGTCTATATGGCGGCGTTCAAATGACTTTGCGCTTTCCTTTAGGTATTAGCGCCGATCTCTTAGGCCGACATAAGCTCATTATTATTATCGGCTGTTGTTTTTCTGGTGGAGCCTCCATTATCCGTCTCTTAGAAAGCAATGGTATGGGCTTTTTAGTAGCTAATATTTGCTCAGGTGTTGCCTCCTCTTTATGGGTAAGCTTTATGTTGCTTTACACCAAATATATAAGACCTGAGCACATGCAAAAGCAAATCGGCTACCTCTTTGCAGCAAATAACTTTGGCATTATGCTGGCTTTTATTATGTCGGCGGTGTTTTTCCAATATTATGGCATGGACTTTTTATGTCTGTGCTCAGCCCTCTCAGGAGGAGCTGCGGTTTTACTTGCCTTAACTTTAAAAGAAAACGACCCTCAATATGCTCATTTAATGCCTGAGGAGAGCAACCATCAACGACCAGCGCTTATCGAGCTTCTCAAAGTAGCCTTAAAAGGACGTATCTGGTTCTTTGCCTTCTTAGCTAGCATCCAGCAAGGTATTACCATGAGTACCATTATGTCCTTTTCTAATGAGGCTGCATTACGTATTGGAGGCACCTCGTTTGAGATGGGTATTATGACAGTAGTATTCATCTTAATGAATGTAGTCTCTAGTTACTACTCAGGTAAACCTCCTTTTGACCGTATTTCCCAAGGCTTTTTAGTAAGCTCGGCTCTAGCTTTACTAGGTTTATATTGCTTCTTATCTGTAATGGTAGGAAATATTTACTTGCTCATAGTGATTCAAATTTTCTTGGGCTGGAGCTTTGGCTTTGTCTTCTCCATTGCTACTAGTGAGGCTATAGTAGGTATTGAAAAATATCGACGCTCCTCAGCTATTGGCTTATTTCAAGCACTCTTTGCTTTTGGTATGACTGTAGTGCCAATCATTGCAGGACGCTTAATTCAAATCAATGATGGCGACCTAACCTCAGCCTTTTACTTCCAAGGTTATCTATGTCTAATAGGCGTGATAGCCACCATCTATTTCTACTATAAGCAACACCAAGCCAATCATCACAAGAGCACAAACTAAACCTTATCCATAGTCTCAACTGCCCCCCATCCATACTTGGCCCCTCATCATCCTAACTACTAGGAAAACAACCAGACGGGCCAAGCTATGGATATACCACAGCAATTCCCACCACTACTACTGCCACAGCTACCATATAGCCATAGCCTTGCTTTACTTTTAGGCAATCTAATAGCAAAGGGCAACACAGCAGGTGCCGTGCGGGCGCTGGAGCAAGTGCGAATGCGGAACGCAGTGAAGCAGGCGCAGCGCAGCAGTGCTAGTGCGGGCGCAAAAGCGCAGCGAAGCAAGCAGGAGCGAGTGCGAGTGCTGGTATGGGGGTGAGTGCGGGTGCAGCGAATGGCTGCGAGGGTGGGATTTGGTTTTGGGTGGCCCAAAAACAAAAAAATCAGCACGGGGGCTGATTATGATGGTTTATTTTGGCTCCTCCTACTGGACTTGAACCAGCGACATACGGATTAACAGTCCGCCGTTCTACCGACTGAACTAAGGAGGAACTCCAAAATAGATTTTGCTTTTGTTTGTTTGGCTCCTCCTACTGGACTTGAACCAGCGACATACGGATTAACAGTCCGCCGTTCTACCGACTGAACTAAGGAGGAACTTCATCAAACAAAATTTTGCTTTCACACTAGCGTTTGAAAGCGATGCACATTTTACAAGGCAAGAGATGACCTGTCAACACTAAAACAAAACTTTTTTTAAATTTTTGTTAAAAGTTGTTATTTTGCCTGACTCTTAGCCAAATAATTGTTGTTAATATTGAGGGAGCGATGACGTACTTGGACATTAAAACCTCGCTCATTAAATTTATCAGCCAAGCTTTGAGCAATAAATACTGAGCGGTGGCAACCACCAGTACAGCCAATTGAGACAGTAAGATAACTACGATTGCTAGATTCAATATCTCTTAGCCAATACATAATCATGTCATCAATTTGCTTGATATAAGTAAATACTGATGGATAGCGCTTGAAGAAGTCTTTTACAGGCTCGTCTAAACCTGTATAGGAGCGCAATTCTTTTTCCCAGTAAGGATTAGGCAAGAAGCGGGCATCAAAAACAAAATCAGCATCTTTGGCAATGCCATATTTAAAGCCAAAAGACTCAAAGACCATTACTAGATTTTTTTGAGGTGAGCCTAAAATTGAGGTTACAACCTCATTAGATAAGTCATGTACTGATAAGTCTGAGGTATCGATACGTAAGTCAGCATAGCCACAGAGGCTGGAAAGTTTAGTACGCTCTAATACAATGGCCTCGGACAAGGAGAGGTGGTTCTTGGAAAGAGGATGCAAGCGTCTTGTTTCTGAGTAGCGCTTAATTAAGACTTGATCATCGGCATCGCAATAAATCACAGTTGAGTGAATCTTAGGATTATCTTTAATATTACCTATAAGATTACCCATGTAGCTTTCATCTTCAGGAATATTGCGAATATCGATTGATACTGCCAACTTAGGATAACGTTGAGGAGCAATATCAGTAAGCTCAGGCAAGAACAGCACAGGCAAATTATCGATACAATAATAGCCCAAGTCCTCTAAAGCTCTTAAAGCAACTGTTTTACCAGAGCCTGAGCGACCAGAAATAATAACCAACTGAACTGTTGCCTTATCCATAGAACAAGCTACCTTTACTAAAACTGTTGGATATTAAGTATAAAACAATCTTACTCTGTTTGTATTAAGCATTGACTTTTAACTATTAATTGCATCGTTAATGAACTGCATAATGCTATTAGTAGCGGGAGAGGCACTACTTTTAACAGGTGAGCTCTTAAATTCTTGGCTTAATAAGGCATCAAGCTTTTGCAAAATTAAGATTAACTTACTGTTATCCTGCCACACACGACGTATAGAGTTAGCCAGCTCAGTATTGTCTAACTCTTTACTAACAAAACGCAGCATTTGCTCCACATAGTCGTAGTCATCTTTAGGGGAAATGAAAAAGGCCAAAGCCACATCAACTCCCATATAGTCAGTATCTACAGTGTTATAAGGCACTTCCTTATTGATAATAGTTAAAACAGCTAAAGACTGCTCAAGACCAGGCACTAAAGCATGAGGAATACCAATACCTTTAGCACAAACGGTAGAGCCCATAGACTCACGTTCATTAAGCGCTTGTAGTAATACTTCCTCTTTGATATCAGTAATAGCTGATACCAAGGTACAAATTTCCTCAAACAGTCTTTTCTTGCTAAAACATGTTAAAGGAGATAATAGATAAGTCTGAGGAAGAATCTTAAACTGAGCCATAATGAACTACTTAAAATATCTATTTACTTTTAATCTTAAGCTTTCCAGTAAAAAAAGCTATTTTCTGATACTATAAAAAACCCTAAAGATCTCTTAAGAGCTTTATTATAAGCTCTGGAAAATGCAAGATGGGGTCTTCTTAATACCTGCAATATATTTTGGCCAAGGTTTCATATCAAGATCAGAGGAGCAAACCACAAGTTATTACCTTGGGTTTGGCAAAAATATGTCTTTATCTAAGCTCTATGAAAAATATTGTTCTGACAAAGTTCTAGGCAGCTTAACTAGCCTTAAAGATCTTAATCATTTAATTGATAATTATCTTAATGATCCCCAATGGCCTCAAGAGCTGCATAGTAGTAGTAGTGACGACTTAGTGTGTTGTTTTGAAGCATTAGACTCTGATAAGAGCCAACAAAACTTACAGCACTTTATCGCTATAAGAATACTATACTACATTGTAGGCCCTGTCTTGGCAGATGCTTTATTGGCTAAGGTGTCAGCTCAAGAGCTCCTTGGTTCATGGAAAGATAAGCTTAATCTAAGCTCTTCAAACGATCTGGTGTTAGATGGCTTTGAAAGTAGCAAAGTTCTTAACAATATCATTGCTTTAGCTACCTTAAAACTTACAGGCACTATTTGCCTATCTCAAAAAAGCTATCAGAGCGCTTTAGACCTTGAGGTTAATGCCCTTAGTTTTAGCATGTTACAACAATGCTCCATTAACAAGTTTATCGCTTTGGTGGACGAGCCTAGCAAAGAACAACCTCAATCAAGCTATAAGCAGCTAGAGCGCAGCTTTAAACAAGTTAAGCTGCAAAAAGGTGTGCTCTTTTTAAGATCTAATTGTAAGATTTTCTATGATGCTCAAGGCAACAGGTTGGTTAACCAAAGACCACACTACCTAAGCCAAAATGCAGGCTATAGCACTCTGACCTTAGCTGATGCCATTAACAAATATAAATGTGAGTTACTAAAGATTAACCTTAACGATTTAAGCTCACAGCAACTGTTGTTAACTACAACCCATAAGGCCATTAAAAAGCATACTAAAGAGCTCTTGATCTTAATTAATGAGCCTTTTACAGATCACTTTAATCTTTCTAATTTTAGCGTGGATGAGCTAGTTAAACCTTGTGCAAGCATGGTTACTCTCATCAAGAGCATGGCTCAACATAATCCTCAATTTAAGCCTGTAGTGCAGTTTGACTCCCATAGGCCAAATGAGCTTGCTCTTATCTTTTGTTAAATATAATTTATTTTTTACTATGAATCTTAATCTTTCAATGCTTGAGAACAATAGTCTTGATGCTCAAGCTTTAGCCCAAATCGTAAGAACCAGCCCTTATTTTGATGAGCAGTGGTATTTAGAGCAATATCCAGAAATTGAATACCATGAAGATGGTAACCCTGATGCTGCCTATCACTATGCTAACTATGGCTATAAAGAGCAACGTTTGCCAAGCGTGCTTTTTGATGGCAACAAATACAGCCAATATCATAATTTAAAGGACATCAATCCTTTATTACACTACATTGCCCAAGGCTGTCCTGGTGACTACCGTGCTCATAATTTAGAGCAAGGCTTGTTAGTGAAATTAAATGAAGGTGGCAACCTTACTAATAGCCAAAAAGCTTTATTACTTGAAGGTGGCTATAAGACTACTACTAACAAAGACTTAGATTTAGCAGCTACCCCTGCTACTTTGTCCGAAAAGTTTTATTTCTTGCGTGCTTTCCATTTAAATCTATGGGACAAGCACACTCCTTTATTTGATTTAAGAACTTTAAGCTCAACCTTACAAAATAACTATGGTTTTTCTAAAGAGCAGGCCCCAACTCCAGTAGCTTTATTTGATAATGCAGCAGCGTTAACTCAAGAGCAATGGGATAAGCTACCAAACGCTTTTTACTTCTTATTTAATGGCCTAACTGCTACTACTATTAGCGTTAGCGATAAGCGTAAGGTCAAACTTAGTGAAGTTCATACTGTACTTGAGAATGTACAAAAGCAGTGTCAGAGCAATCTCTCTGAGCGTTTAACTGCCCAGGCTCAAGCTAAATTTGTGATTGGCTGTTTTGCTTTAACCAAAGCAGATCAAGAGCCAAGCCTTGAGTTCAATGTCTTATGCACCAACGGCCAAACCTCAACTATCTTAGTTTCTGGTGCTAACCGTGCATTAAATCTTTATGACCGTGACTTTAACTTATTAGGTTGCAGTTTAGCCAATGACTCCCAAGGCGCTCGCCCTGCTTTAGAGCAAGTAGAGAAGCCTAAGTGCTATGAGCAAATATTAGAGCTTGCTAATAAACTAGCTGCTAATGTACCTTGCTTAGCTGTGCGCTTTAAGGTCTTTAAAGATAGATTCTTCTGCCAAGAGGTTAGACCAGATCTTTACAATGGTAATTTCTTACTTACCAATGATTTTGATTTACGCTTAGGCGTTGCCTTCAATATTAACTACTTATTCAAGTCATAAGAGTTATTATTGATCCCCTCATTACCAAACAACCCTAAAGAAACAATTCTTTAGGGTTGTTTTTTACATTATTCTTGGTTTAATGTTTGATTGCTATCGCCATTAAGAGTTGCGCTTTCTACCAAATCTTTGCTCTTGCTAGTTTTTTTAGTACTAGTCTTTTTGGCTGTAGCTTTGCGACCTTTCTTTTCCTCATCCTTTTCTTTATAGGCTAGCTGGTGGCTAGTCTTTAAAGGCAAAGACTTAAGGCGCTCTCGTGCCCCTTTACCAGAAGCCCTCTTAGTAGCACTAGCCTTAGTTCTACTGGAGGCGACACTCTTTTTAGCTTTATTTGTCCCGCTTTCATGGTGCTCTAAAGCCAACACTGGCTCATCGTCATTAAAGCCATCATTTAACAAGATCCCTTTAACCTTGTTCATAGCGTTATTTTCAAGCTGTCTAACACGCTCAATAGAAACGCCCAACTCTTTTGAGAGCTCTTGTAAAGTGGCCTTATGCTCATCTAACCAACGACGTTTAATAATATGATTAGAGCGACTATCTAAAGTAGATAAAGCTTCATGTAGCTTTTTAATTTCCCAGGCAGAATAGTTGCTGTTTTCATAATTAAGCGCAAAATTAGAGTTTTCATCTTCCAAATAAGAAGAAGGAGAAACAGTAACAGCTACTGATTTATCTGAGCTATCGTCCTCACCCAAATCAAATCCTACATCAGAACCTGCTAAACGGGCCTCCATTTCGGTAACATCACTAACAGAAACACCTAAATCATTAGCCAGTTCTGATCTCTCACTTTCAGACATCCAACCTAGACGCTTTTTACTCTTACGTAAGTTAAAAAATAACTTTCTTTGCGCCTTAGTAGTAGCTACTTTTACCATACGCCAATTACGAATGACGTAGTCGAACATCTCAGCTTTAATCCAACTAGAGGCAAATGCTGCTAAACCATGGCCCACGTCAGGATCATAGTTTTTAACAGCCTTCATTAAGCCTATGTTGCCCTCTTGAATCAAATCAGCCAAAGGCAGACCATAGCCTGTAAACTTACGAGCCACACTAACTACAAAACGCAAATGAGAGGTAACTAGCTGACGGGCAGCATCCACATCACCAAACTCACGTAATCTTTTGGCTAAATCACGCTCTTGCTCTTCTGTGAGCATAGGTACCATATTGGCAGCCCTAATAAAGGCACCAATATTACCTGCCGAACGAGCTATAGCACGGGAGCTTGAAGGCGAGCCTGCCCCATGCTCTACCTGAGGGCCTGAAAAGTCTAAATTATCATCTAAATTATCTTGCTCATCTTCTGCAACAAAGTGCATACCCTGTAAAGAGCTATCTTCATCATCAAGACTATCTGAAAAATAGTCATCCTCTATTTCATCTTGCTCTTGAGACTCACTATTACGCCTTTGTTCATTGATGTCTTTAACTTGCTTTAAAACATCTAAGCCTTTAGCCAGATTTTCTACATCTACCCCATCAAATAATTGCTTAATATGTTGATGGGCTAAATCTCTTTGCTGCCTTTCCTCTGGGCTTAAATTACTATCTTTAGAGGCCTGTACAGAATGTGAGGCTTGAGGAACCTTAGCTACAGGTACTAAAGAGGTACCTTTAGCAAGCGGCTGTTGCTTTGCAACATCAGCTTGGTGAGCATAGTGTTGTTTAAGCTCAGGCGAGTAAGAAGCAGTACCAAATTGCTCGGTAAAGCTTTCATTAAGACGATCCTTAATTCTTTCTGCTTCATCCAACTCAATAGAGCGACCATAATTATCTAACTCTATTGCTTGGTGAGGTTTAGCCTCATGAGAGCTTTCAAAAATATTAGGATTGATATCATTGGCATTGCTATCTTCAAGAATGTCAGCATCGACCACATGGGCATCAATAACTTTAGTAGGCACTTTGCTGTGAATACTATGCTCTTCTTTTACCTTAATGGCTTGAGCTTGTTGATCTTGAAAATTGCTAAGTTTTGAATCGTCCATGATTACTTATTGCCAGAGCAAAACCCTAGCCTATATGAAAGTTTAAAGAGGAATGAAGTGTGGTTTGATGTTTGCAATGAAGCAAAAAAAATAAAAAGCTACCTACCTTACTAAGGCAGATAGCATTTAATAAAACCACAGGTGTCATTAAATCAATAAATATAATAACACATCATAATAAGGTGAGAATTAGAGAGTGAGCAAGTGATCGGCCAAGGCAATTCCTGCTTGCTTATGGGTAATAATAATTACACCTTTACGCATCTTTTGAATGCGCTCAATAATACGCAACTCTTGGGCCTCATCAAGTCCTTCACCAGGCTCATCTAAAACTAAGAACTTACCATTATCGCTCTTATCTCCCACAGCACCTACCGCAACTAAAGCTCGTGCTAAACATAAGCGTCTAGCCTGTCCGCCAGAAATAGTAAGACCAGTACTGCCTAGCCATTCATCAAGGCCATTAGGTAGCTCATCAATAAGATCGGTAAGCTCCACTATAGAAAGAGCTTGTAGCACTTCCTCTTTGGTAACCTTAGGTTGAATTTGTTTAAAGGTCTCTAAAATTGAGCCTGAGAATAAAGAAATATCCTGCAATGCTACAGCAAAGGTCGATCTAATTTGCTTTGCTGAAAGCGAAGAATAGGCATGACCATTTAAATACAACTCACCTTGCTTAGGATAAAGCAAAGAGGTTAACAGTAAAACTAAAGTACTCTTACCATGGCCTGATGGAGCCTTGATAACATAGTTTTGATCACTACTAAAAGTACAAGAGAAATTATCTAAAACCTCTAGGCTTTGGCCGTCATTGAGCTCATAACTAAAGTAAACATTTTTGATGTCAATTTTATTGACCACACTATTAGCCGCTGTGTTTTGTACAGCTTGCTCTTGGTGTGAGCTGTTAGCAAGAGAGCTAAAACGAGATAATACGCCACCTGAGGCTGCCATAGAGGCACTAGAGCTAGAGCGAGCAAAGTGCTCTTCTTTTTTAACTAAGGCCTCAGAGTTAGGATTTAAATCAGCATTGTCCTTAGTAATATGCAGCAATGAACTTACTCTATTAGCTGAGTGAATTACATAAGGTAAATTCAAGAAAGCAGCACTTAATGGGGTTAACACCTCATAACTGGCCATAGCCACTACAGAGAGCATCATCATTTGAGGAGATGAAATCTCACCTGCTACTACTAAAGGCACGCATTGAATTAACAATAAGAATAAAGTTAACTCAGAAAAAGTCATTAAAAAGACTTGAGAGAGCTGATCATAGTAAATAATCTTAGCTCTGGCTTTAGCAAGAGTTTGAGCAGTCTGTAAAAAGCGTTGCGCACGCTCATAATGCTTGCCAAGAAGTACTAAATCAAAAAAGCCATGAATAAAGTCAGACATATCATCATTAAGATGAATAGCTAAAGAGCTTTGTTGTTCTGAGTATAAACGGGCAAATCTGGTTAATACATAAGGCAAGATCACGCCAGAAACTACCATTAAACTTAAGGCAGTAAAGGCCATTAAAGGTGAAAAAGCTAATAACACGCCACCTAATACTAGGCCTAATAAAAAGGCACAAGCAAAAGGTACAAACTGACGAACATAGATCATCTCTAAACGTTCTAAATCAGATTGCATACGACGCTGTAAGTCAGAGCTTTTAAGCTTTAAGGCATCTTCAATCTTTAAATCTAATGCTCGTTCAAATAAGAACACACGCAAATAAGCAATTAGTCTAAAGGTAGCATCATGGGTGTAATAACGCTCACCATAACGCAGTAAGGTTCTTGAGAGCGCTAAAAGTCTAATTAAAGCAGATGGGATAAAGATATTAAGAGCAATATCAAGCACACCATGAACAGCCATGGCGGTTAAAAACCAGGTAGCTGTACCCATAAGAGCAATTGATGAGAATGTCGCAATAAAGGACATAAACACACCAAATAAAGCTCCATAAAGCTCTTTTCTTACTAGTCCTAAAAAGTGCCAATATTGTCCCATTATTGAGCTCCCTTAGAATCACTAGCCGCTACATTAGCTTGATCATTGAGCTTTTTCTTAGGATTAACCTCAATTACATAAGTAGCATAATCAATGAGCTCCTTACGATGAGCAACAATAATTACTGTTTTATCCTTACCCAAAGTTTTTAAAGCCTCTAAGAAACGATTTTCACTGTCTCTATCTAAAGAAGCTGTTGGCTCATCTAATAATAAAATAGCACTATCATGTAACATGGCACGTGCCAGAGCAATTAAACGAGTCTCACCGCCTGAAATACCGCGATTTTGATCTCCTACGTGATGATCAAGACCGTCTACAAAGCGGGTAATGAGTTCACTAGCTCCTACCATATCTAAAGCCTTGAGTAGCTGTTCATCACTAGCCTCAGGCGCACCTAGTTTTAAGTTATCACGTAAGGTGCCATAGAAAAGATTTGGTAATTGAGGAATGTATGAAACCTTGGACATAAGGTTGATTAAATCATTACGTGAACACTCATGACCATTAATAATAATCTGACCAGTGCTAACATTAGTAAAGCCAGCAATAGACTGCAAAATAGTACTTTTACCAGCACCTGATGGGCCTACTAAAGCACTAACGTGTCCAGGCTCAAACTTACATGAAAAATCAGATAAACCTACACGTCCATTAGGATAGGTGGCACTAACATTGGCAAACTCAATGGCAAAAGGAGCCTGCATCCAACTATCATCTAAGGTGCTATCTAAAGTAGTAACGTTGCTCTCCCCATCTTTTTGGTGCTTGAGGCCATCAATATGCTTAACCTCAGGGAAAATATCTTTCTCTGAGAGCAATTCCATCAGACCACTCATAGCACCTAAAGCTCTCATACGAGAGTGATAGGTAAAGCCTAATTGACGTAAAGGTAAGAAAAACTCTGGTGCTAATAACAAGACAAAAAGAGCTTTAGTGTAATCAAAACCATGCTCATATACGGCAAAGCCTAAAGTAATAGCACAAAGAGCAATACCACAAGTAGCAAAGAACTCTAAGACTAAAGCAGATAAGAAAGCAATTCTTAATACCTGCATAGTCTCAACACGCCAACGCTTTGTTAAACGGGCGATCTTTTCAATTTCACTACTTTCGATATTGAATAATTTAATTAAAGACAGCTTATCTAAGGCCTCTTGGAAACGAACCGCAAGACGGGTAATTTGTTTCCACTGACGCTGATTTAAGCGCTCAGCACCCTTTCCAATAATAATCATAAAGAAAGGAATTAAAGGAGCCATAGCAATCAAAATGCCTGCTGACCATGGTGACATTAAAGCAACAGCAATCACACAGATCACTGGAATTACCATGGCATAACGCAAGGTCACTAAGAAAGAGCTGAAATAAGGCATGATGTCATCTAAAGCATCTACGAATAAGGTGCTTAATGATGACTTGACTGCAAAAGATAATGGACCAACACGTAAGAGCTTATTGACCAACTCTTCACGGACAGCACCTTCTACAGTGTAAGAAATCTTAGCAATAACCTTAGCTATGATAAGACGCATTACAAAGCGTCCAGCTATAGGAATAAGCGCATAAGGCGCTAAGTGTAGGTAGGCAGTGTTCTGCTCCAGCGCAAAAGGAGCAAACACATAACAAATGACTGCGTAAAAGGCACACAAAAAAATTGCATCCACTAAGGTTAGTAACATCAGCAGATGCAATAAGCCTTTGGCTTTGCGACCCCAGCTCTTAAGCTGAGCTGAGGAGGCTTTTAATTGAACTGAAGTAGCGATTTTAGAACCAATCCCAAAGATCAAATAAATAGCATACAGCTAAGATTAAGCCGCATACGCCTAATAATCCTAAAATCCAAGCAAGATAAATCATCTTTACTCCTTTAACCTTGTCCCCTGACTTACTCTAAAACAGGCCTAGGCTGAACCTAGGCCTAGCTTTAAAGCGGTATGACTACCTAAAGTCATGGGTAAAGGGGTAATGCTTTTGGTCTAATTAGTAGTGACCAGTGTTGCCGTCTTCTTCTGATACACGGTTCCACATTCTCTTGTATGCCCAAACGGTATAGGAAAGAGAAATTGGCACAAACACGATTACAGCATATAACATGACTTGTAAGGTGAAGTGTGAAGAAGAAGCGTCCCAAATGGTCAAAGAAGAAGCTGGATCGTAGCTAGATGGCATGACGAATGGGAACATGGCAATAGCTGCGGTACCAATCACTAAGGCAATGGCTAGAGAGTTATAGATAATGCCTTTAATAGCATCACCCTTACCACCAGCGATACCAGCCTTAAGGATGCAGAACATGGCAGCAATTGGAACTAACCATAAAATCCATACGGACTTGTAGTTCTCAAATAAACCGTGCTCTACAACTTCTACAGTCTTGCCAGTAATTGAATGGAAAGAACCCTCTGGGGCTAAGGAAACTAAGCGATAGCCGTCGAAAGTGTAAGCCCATAAACCAGCAAGTGCATAAAGAACTAAGGTTAATAAAGCAAGCTTTAAGGTTAAACCACGTACACGGTTAGAAATATCATCTACAGTGCGTAATTGAATCCATAAGCAGCCCTGGGTTAAAAGCATAGCAACACTTACTAAACCACAGAGTAAGGAGAATGGATCTAATAGTGGAATTAAAGCAGTTAAGAATACGCCATCATAGTGCCAGCGAACATTCTCATCGGCCCAGAAAGGTAAACCCTGTAAGAGGTTACCGAATGCTACGCCGAAAATTAACATAGGAACTAAAGAACCTACAGTTAAAGCAATGTCCCAACGCTTGAGCCAAGTCTCGTCGTTGCTGTGATTGCGATAGTCAAATGCTAATGGACGTAACCAAATAGCAAATAAGACTAAGAGCATACCCCAGTAAAGACCAGAGAATGAAGCAGCATAAACCTCAGGCCAAGCAGCGAAAATAGCACCACCAGCAGTAATTAACCATACTTGGTTACCATCCCAGTGAGGGGAAATGGTGCTGATAATGGCACCACGCTCTTTTGAGTTTTTAGCAACTTTAAAGAGCAAGGCAGAAACGGCCATATCCATGCCGTTAGTAAGCGCAAAGCCAATTAATAGCACGCCTACTAAAATCCACCACATTACTTGTAGGGTATCATAATCAAACAGCATTTAAGGCACCTCCCTTAGCAGAGTCGTCCTTACCCTGAGCCTCAGTCTTCTCTTTGTCATCAGCTTGAGCAGAGACGGCTTGAGCCTCGGCAGCTGGAGCAGCTTCGCTTTCTTGAGCAGGTGCAGCTTCGCTAGCAGCCTGAACAGATGCATCAGCTACAGCAACAGTCTCCTGAGTCTCTTGAGTCTCCTTGGCATCGCAGCCTTGAGGACCTTGAGGTGGAAGTGGTGGATAACCCTTACCATCCTCTTCTGGCTCAGTGATTTCTGGGCCCTTCTTGATAGCCTTAACCATCAACTTCATCTCAATAATGAGTAATACGGTGTAAATACCGATGAAGCAGAGTAAGGAAATGCCCACATCAACAGGAGATAGGCTGGAAGTTGCTAAGTAGGTTGGTAATACGTCTTGAATAGCCCATGGCTGACGACCAAACTCGGCTAAGATCCAACCAGCTTCACAGCAAATGAAAGGTAGAGGAATAGATAATACTAATACCTTTAATACCTTTGGACGTGCTTGTAAGTCATTCTTGTAAATTAAGAAGTAACCAGCAGCAACGCATAATAAGCCTAATACTGAAACAATGCCTAACATTACTCTAAATGCAAAGTAATTTAGGGTAACAGAAGGAACACTGTTACGAGCAGCAGTCTTAATTTCTTGCTCAGTAGGATTTAATGGATCAGCAGCGTGCTCAACTAAGAGTAAGCCGTAACCTAAATCCTTCTGGTGAGCCTTGAAAAGCTCCATATTCTCATCGGTAACGTCGCCTTTACGCATAGCGGTCAAGGTACGATTTGCAATTAAGCCGCTACGTACACGTTGCTCATTCTCAGCAACAATGTCACGCAAGCCCTTAACTGGAGTATCGATGGAGTGAGTTGCAATTAAACCTAATAAAGCAGGAATCTTAATGGAAACATAGTTATCCATCTCATCCTCATTAGGAATAGCAAATAATGACCAAGCTGCTGGAGGCTCTTGAGTGTGGAACTCAGCTTCCATTGCAGCAAGCTTAGCTGGCTGGTGCTTAGTAACTAATAAAGCACTGATGTCACCAGACAAGCCTGAGCCACCCATTGCACAAAGAGCGAATAAAAGACCAATGGTCATTGAGCGCTTGGCAAATTGGAATGACTTTCTCTGGAGCATTAAGTATGCACTTACACCAACTACAAAGATACCTGCAGTGGTATAACCAGCAGTTACGGTATGGAGGAACTTAGCCTGAGCAACTTCTGAGAAGATTAAGCCCCAGAAGTCAGTCATTTCCATACGCATACGCTCTGGAGAGAACTGGCTGAACTCTGGGTACTGCATCCAACCATTGGCAATTAAAATCCACATGGCGGACAAGTTTGAACCCAAAGCGGTTAAGAAGGTAATAAGAAGGTGAGTCTTCTTGCTGAAACGATTCCAACCAGTGAACATCAAGCCGATGAAGGTGGACTCTAAGAAGAATGCCATTAAGCCTTCTAAGGCTAATGGAGCACCAAAAATATCACCAACGTAGTGAGAGTAATTAGACCAGTTAGTACCGAACTCAAATTCAAGAGTAATACCAGTAGCTACACCGATCGCAAAGTTAATACCGAAAAGCTTACCCCAGAACTTTGCCATGTCACGGTAGATGACACGTCCTGTGGCCACATAGACTAACTCCATAATGAAGACTAGCCATGAGATACCAAGAGTAAGCGGAACGAAAAGAAAGTGGTATAAAGACGTGGCTGCAAATTGCCAACGTGATAATTCCACCATTAGTTCGTTTACCATGGAAGACCCCTATGAAAGTACCCACGAGAATACTGACAACCTACTGTTTGTTCTCACATGAAAAAAAACAATAAGCACAATTGTATAAATAGTACCCCGATGCACCTCGCTTGTTAAGTTGAGGCCGCATTATATGCTATTCAGGTCACTATCTTTGTGATTATCATCGAACAATGAGAACTTCAGCATATCTATATGAACTTTCCCTCAAAAATAGCAAAACCCTTTAAACATGCCGATTTAAAGCCATTTTTGAGGTATTTTTCTCTTTAAAGAACGGCAATTATCGCAAAAAAATATCACTTCATTTTGTAATTCTTTTCCAAAAATTCCCAAAATATTTTCATAACTTGTTACAAAGCTAAATACTTACTAGCTTTATATTAATTAATTAAATTATTAAACTAACTTTATATAAGTTACAAAAAGTACTTTTTTATAGTTTTAACCATAAAAGCAAAATTTTGCTCCAAAATCATACATTCCATAACTATCTATATAGCTATCTACAAAGATAGCTGCAATCACAGAACTTATCTTTAAGAAAAGTGGCCTATGTCAGATTAGCAAAGTTAAAATATGGCACAAGCTTTAAGTTACTAGTAGAATTGTCGATCTGACATTTTTATGCATCAAGATAGACTTCTTAAAGGACATAGTCTTTTAACTCGTCTTATTTATCAAAACCATTACAGAATATTGTTGCGGTTAGGACAATGATCAATTTCTTCTATCAAGTCGGCTACAGTGGATTAGCCATTTTATTTTTAGGCATGATAGGCCTATTTATGGCTATTAGAGGCACTGTGTTAGTGATCTTAGTAAAAAGACAAAGCCGTTCAGAACAAAGCATTACTCAAGACATTATCAATACAGTAAAGAGTAATGAGCAAAAGGTAGAGCAAAATGCTCCTGGTTCTGATAACTGCCCTAGCCGTGAATTAATCATTAATACTCTTATGCAAGTACAACTTAAGGGTATTTACTCTTCAATGTACTTTTTAAAATTGTGTGCTGCCGTCGGTCCGCTGTTAGGATTATTAGGTACTGTTTTAGGTATGGTAGATGTGTTCTCAACCTTATCTGAGCGCTCTATGCCCGATCCAAGTATGCTCGCAGGTGGCATTTGGGAGGCTTTATTAACCACCGTTATGGGCCTTACTTTAGCCATTCCAGCCTTGATTGTTCACTACTACTTATTAATGAGCTTAAGAGGTCTGCGCAATCAAATTAACTTGGCTATTAGTAACATTCATATCCCAAAATAATTGAGCCCCCATATTGTAGTTTTGCTTGGTAGGAGTAATCCATGTCTGATCTTGATGATGATTTAAACGTCGACCTCACGCCTTTAATCGACGTGATCTTCATGCTAGTGATCTTCTTTATTATGACTATGAGCTTTACTCTGCCTGTCATAGACTTTGATTTACCACAATCGAGCACAGCGCAAGCAGAGCAACAAGGTCGTACTATGCGCATTAGCGTTGATATCAATGGTAATTATATTGTTGATGAACAAGAACGCACCTTAGTTGAACTCAATGATTTGGTTAAAGAACGTATGGTAACTTGCCAGCAAGACCATGAGGATTTAACTTTAGAGCTAGTTATTGATAGCCAAAGTCCAACCCAATATCTCATCAATATTGCTGACTTAGCTAGAGCCTATACTCAAGGTAGACTAATTGTAGTGTCAGAAAAAGTAGACAATAATTTTGACCCTACAGCCGCAGCACAAACCATCAAGGAATCAGACAAGGTAAACTAATGCATCCTGATCTTATTGCCCGAACTTGTGGCTCTATAGGAGTATTAGGAGCACTAGTTTTTGTTGGAGTATTAGATACCCCCAAGTTTATTGTTACTCCCTCGCAAAACTTTGAATCAGTTTTGCTTAGCATCAATGTAGCTCCCAACAAACCTAGTACTCAAGAGGAAAACAAACAAACTCCAGAGCCTACTAATGAGCCTAAGGTAGAGGAAATACCTATCACCAAACCGCAAGAAGCTCCACAAGAGCATCCTGTAGTAGAGCCTCCTAAAGTTGAGCCACCTCCTGTTATCAAAGATAACCCAACAAAAGTGGTAAAGGTTGATGAGCCTCCTCCTATTAAAGAAGAGCCTAAGGTAGTTGCAAACCCAATAAAGCCACCCGAGCCTAAAAAGGTCGAAAAAATCAAGGAAAAGCCATCAGTAAAGCCCCAGGCCAAAAGCGAGCCTAAGCCTAAGCCTAAGCCACAGCAGCCAAACAAAGCCCAAGAGCTTGCCAAAGCCAAGGCCGCTGCCCAGGCTAAAGCCCAAGCTCAAGCTCAAGCCGCAGCTCAGGCAGCGGCTAAGGCCGCCCATGAGGCCCAAGAAAAGAGCTTATTAGAGGCCTCAGCTCGCAAGCTTAATGCTCAGCTGGCATCTTTATTGGTAAAAGAGATTAGAAGTAAACTACGCTATCCTCGCAATGCCGTAAGACGCAAGTTAGAGGGTACGGTTATGGTAGAGTTTGTCATTCAAAATGGTGTAGTCACCAGTTACAAAATAGAAAAGAGCTCTGGCCATAAAATTCTCGATGAGGCCGCTAGCAAGCTTGCCAAGAGCCTGGTCAAATTTAATACTCGCTTAGATGCTATGAGCAATAGAGTGCTTATTCCAATTAAGTATGAATTGCTCTAAGAAAAAAAGGCAGAAATCTTATGATTTCTGCCTTTTTTTCTAAAGCTTTAACTAAATATTTTAGATGTCAGCCTTAAAGCCAATAGAGATAAAGCGGCCTGGCTCCTCAATGAGCTGATTGGTTTGATATTGCTCATCAAAGATGTTCTCAATGCTGCCATAGAGGGTAAATTGATCCTCAGGGCCTACCTTGGTAGATACGGATAAGTTAGCTGTTACATAGCCATCATACTTCATGTTACCAAAGTAGTTGCTACCATTTAAGTCATCATCCTTGGTTTGAGTAGCAAAGTTTAAATAACCATCGAGCTCAAACATATCGCCATGGAAGCGTAAACCAGCATTACCAAAGAAGCGTGGAGTACCAGTATTCTTAGTGCTCTTACCCTCAATTTCATACTCACGAATCATTTGGGTTAAGTTAAGGTAAGGCTCGTAAGTATTATCAATTAAGTAAGATAAGCTTAGCTCAGCACCATAGCTCTTAGCCTCTGCAATGTTCTGATAAGTATATGTAGGGCGGCCTCCCATGCCTCCATTCGTTTGTCTCTTAGTCTCAATATAGTTATCAGTTAAGGTATAGAACAAGGCATAATCAGCAAATAACTGACCATCATCCCATCTAAAGCCAACTTCAAAGTTGTTAGATTCCTCTGGCTTCAATTTAGGATTGCCAAATTGAGTCTCGGCAGTAGCTGTTACTAAATAAAGCTCTTGAAGAGTTGGTGCTCTAAAGCCTTGTGACCAATTAATACGGAAAGCACCATTTTCAAATGGACGATACACTAAACCAGCACTACCAACTAATTTACTATGACTCTCATCATCATAGTTAAATTTCATTACAGGAGGCATGCCAATAGGCTGTCCATTTTGTGCTATTGACATTCTTAATACTGAAGAGCCAGCTTTGTTATCAATATAGTTGTAACGTACACCTGTATTTAAGGTCAGCTCATCAGTTAAATAAGTAGAAAGCATGGCATAAAGAGCATGACTTTCTTGCTTATATCCCTGATCGTCAGTAATCATATATCCAGTAACAGTAGTCATTGATCCATTTTTATTAGGATGCATCATGTTTAGATCAGTGTCTGAGTAGCTGCTCATCTTCTCTAAACGACCATCATAACCTGTTACTAAATAGAAAGTATCAGATAAGCTTAACTCAAGCTGTAAGTTACCACCTACGCTCTCTTGCTCATTAGCAACATCTACTAAAATGCCTCTATAAGGGGTTGAGATAAAGTCTTTGGTAGTCTTTTGATAGTAAACACTAGCATCAAAAGCGGCAATAACATCATTAATGTCTGTTGCCTTTAAATATAAAGAATGCTTTTGACGATCCCACTTAGGAATTTCACCTCTAAAGTTGCTATAAGTACCTTTTGCAGTAGTAGAGGTCTCAGCATTGGAGTCATAATACTCGCCACGATAGCCTAAAGTAAGATTGTCTAAAATATCGTAGCTAAAGTCACCATTGAAGCCATGAGCATCATAAGAGGTGTTGTCTAAACGTTCGCGATCGGAAAGTACTATGTCACCTGCATTAGTATTAAAGGCACCGATAGCATACTTAAAGCGGTCTAAAGTACCAGATAAATTTACATACTCGCTAAAGCTATTATTAGAGCTTAGGAAGTTGGCACCACCTTCAAACTTGAATGGTTCCTCACTTGCTTGCTTGGTAATGACGTTAACAATACCACCCATAGCATCAGAACCGTACAATACAGAGGCTGGACCCTTTACTACTTCAATACGATCAATAAAGTAAGGGTTAATTAACATTGGAGCGCCAGACTTAGTCTTTTGCTCATCAATACGCTGACCATCAACCATGAGTAAAGTACGTAGCGCACTTTCACCACGAATAGTTACACGCTTAGTGCCAGGGGTACCATCAGAGGTTAAGCGTACGCCAGTTTCTGAGCGTAATAACTCAGGAACAGAGTCGTTAGCAAAATTCTTGAGCTCTTTAGTATCAACTACAGAAATAGAAGAATTGGCATCTAATAACTCTTGACTAGTACGAGAGGCGGTAATAACCACAGTGTCACTCTTAATGCGCTCAAGACCACTAGTCTGGTTATCAGCAGCAAAAGCTACAGGAGTAAATAATACGGAAACAGCAGCAGCTAAAAGGCTCTTGTTGAGCTTTTGTGAAGAACTCATGGGAAAGAAAACTCACAACAATCGCTTAGCATAACTAAGCGCGAAATATTAATACCCTAATTTAGGTCTTATTTAATTATTGCTAACAAACTGCACTTTATTAACAAAGAATTTAGTACAAGACAAATTAGGTATAACCCTAATGTTGGCCCTTACGTCAATATAATTTATAAAGCATATTTATAAATAAATTATTGGATCGTTGGTCAGCTTTTATTTATTTAAAGTGCCTAGTATTACACTAATTTGTATTACATGTTTATCTATTGATAATTTTTTCTCAATAATGCTCTAATACTTATTAGAAAAGCGATCATTAGCGCAATTTTGTTAAAACTTTGCCCAAAATTAGAACACTTTTGACACGTTAGAAACAATCCATAATAAAAAAAGCAGCACTTTGATCTTATGCAAAATGCTGCTTTTTTAATAAGTTAATCTTATAGATAAACGCTATTTATGATCTTCGTCTTCTACTAAAGCATCAACAAATGGATCAATCTTAAACTCACGTAGATCTTCAGCCTTTTCACCAATACCAACATAACGAATTGGTATTTCGTAGAGATTAGCTAAAGAAAAGACCACACCACCTTTAGCTGAGCCATCTAACTTGGTCAAAGTAAGACCAGTTACATTAACCGCCTCAGTAAAGACCTTGGTTTGAGATACAGCATTTTGACCTGTAGCAGCATCCAATACCAACATAGTCTCATGAGGTAATTTTGGATCAATTTTCTGCATTACACGGACAATCTTGCGTAATTCTTCCATTAAGTGATCTTTATTTTGTAAGCGACCTGCGGTATCACATAAGAGCACATCTATACCACGTGCTTTAGCGGCACTAACAGCATCATAAAGCACAGAGGCACTATCAGAACCAGTAGCCTGTGCAATCACAGGAACATTAGCTCTTTCACCCCACTCTTTTAACTGTTCTACAGCGGCAGCTCTAAAGGTATCACCAGCTGCTAGCATTACCTTTAAGCCCATATCTTGATACTTACGTGCCAGCTTACCAATAGTAGTAGTCTTACCTGCGCCGTTTACACCTACCATTAAAATAACAAATGGAGTATGGTCATAAACAATCAAAGGCTTTTCACATGGATATAAGATTTCTGAAAGTATCTTCTTTAAGTTATTACGTAAGGCACCAGCATCACGTAAATCACGGACACGAGACTCATCACGCAAGCGCTCAATAACCTTTTGAGTGGTTTCCACTCCTAAGTCAGCGGTTAATAAAGCAGTCTCTAAATCCTCATACAAGTCCTCATCAATCTTACGACCGAAGATTAAAGAGCTAACGCCAAAGGCCAGATTATCTCTAGTTTTCTTTAAGCGTGAGAAGAAAGACTTACGCTCTTCTTGCATGGCCTCTTTGGCACTCTCTTGAGCCTGGGCCTCTTCATTTGCCTTTTCTGCCTCAGCAGCTTCAGCAGCCTCTGCTGCTGCAGCCTCTGCCTCTAAGCGCTCTTGCTCTGCCTTTTCAGCAGCGATACGCTCAGCCTCAAGGCGTTCTGCCTCTAAGCGTTCTTGTTCTGCCTTTTCTGCGGCAATACGCTCAGCCTCAAGACGTTCGGCCTCACGGCGTTCTGCCTCTAAGCGCTCTTGCTCTGCCTTTTCTGCGGCAATGCGCTCAGCTTCACGGCGTTCTGCCTCTAAGCGCTCTTGCTCTGCCTTTTCTGCGGCAAGACGCTCGGCCTCACGGCGTTCTGCCTCTAAGCGCTCTTGCTCTGCCTTTTCGGCGGCAATACGCTCAGCCTCTCTGCGTTCTGCCTCTAAGCGCTCTTGTTCTGCCTTTTCAGCAGCAATGCGCTCAGCTTCACGGCGTTCTGCCTCTAAGCGCTCTTGTTCTGCTTTTTCAGCAGCAATGCGCTCGGCTTCACGGCGCTCGGCCTCTAAGCGCTCTTGCTCTGCCTTTTCAGCAGCAATGCGTTCAGCTTCACGGCGCTCGGCCTCTAAGCGCTCTTGTTCTGCTTTTTCAGCAGCAATACGCTCAGCCTCACGACGTTCTGCCTCTAAGCGCTCTTGCTCGGCTTGCGCAGCAAGCTGAGCTTGCTGAGCTTGCTCTGCTAAAGTGGTGTCTTCTGCTTTGGTGCTTGCGACAGGGGCAGATGGGGACTCAGTTAGGGTTGGGTCTTGATCTGCGTGAGGCTGATGGGAAGACTCATCAGTCTTGGTGTTCTTGGAGCTGTCGCAAGATGGCTCTTTTTTTTCGGCTTCCTCTACCTGCTCAGCAATAGACTCACTGGCTTCATCGTTAGCAAAGATGGACTCGCTATCTTTACCTTCTTTGTCTTGAGCAAGTTGTTCTTGGGATTCCACAGCATCAGCTATAGGCTGATCGTCCAAATCTTGAGCAACATTTTTCTCGTCTACTTGAGACTCAGCATTGTTAGCCTCATCCTTTTTCTTATTTATGCCAAAGAGTTTTGCAAAAAATCCCATGCTAACTAACTTCCCAATCTAAAAATATAAAAAAATATTTAATTGATTTTGCTAAGGTTTAAAACCTTTTAGTGTGTAATCTGTATAGAAAAATACTGACTTATTAAGTGTGAGCTTTTAATAAAAGCTACTAGCCTCGACCTAACAATTATAGCAAAATGAAAAATCTAAAAAGAAAAAGCCTTAAAATCAAAGATTTTTTTCAAGCTACTAAAAATTTAGGAGAACTCCATGGCCTACGATAACAAAATTCGCATTATTGGCGGAGCTTTTAAAGGACGTAAGCTAAATGTTATTGATATGGACGGTTTACGTCCAACTACCAATAGAGTAAGAGAAACAGTCTTTAACTGGCTTCAAGAGCGTGTATCCAATGCTAAAGTGTTAGACCTTTTTGCAGGATCAGGCGCTTTAGGTTTAGAGGCTTTATCACGAGGTGCTGCAAGCTTAACCTTAGTAGAAAAAGATAAAGATAATGCTGCCATATTAAAAAACGAAATTGCGACCTTGCCAGGTAATGCCTCTGATGGGGTTAATCTTATTTGTGCCGATGGTTTAGAGTATCTTAAGAGTCTGCCAAGCAAGCCATGCTTTGACTTAATCTTTCTTGACCCTCCTTTTGGCTCAGATCTTTTAGAAGCAGCTGTTGAAATTATTGTTTCTAAAGATTTACTTAATGATGGTGGCATTGTCTATGTTGAAATGGGCAGTGCTAAGAAAAAGCCACTATTTGGGCTGAGCATGATTAGAGACGAGCAAATTGGCCAATGCCATTTTGGTCTTTATGAGAGGAGTTTCTTTTTATAGGACTTTTGTTTTTACCAATAAAAAAGGGATCGTATGATCCCTTTTTTATTAGCATTAAGCAGAATACTAAGCCCAATATGGCCAAGCATAAAGCTTGGCCTATGGTCTTGTATAGTCTTTTTGCTAGCGCTTGCGAGAGCGGGCGAGCTCGACCACTTTGAGCTGAGCCATAGCCTCGGACAGTTTGATAAAGGCCTGAGTGTAGTCCTTATCACCTGCGTTGGTACGAGAAATGGCTTCACGTGCAGCATGCATTGCTTCTTGAGCCTTAGCCTCATCAATGTCATCAGCACGTAGAGCAGTATCAGCCAAGACAGTTACGTCCTCTGGCTGAACCTCTAAAATACCACCAGCTAAGTAAATTTGGTCTTGCTTACCTTCGGCATCAACCAAAGTAACCATACCAGACTTAATGGTGGTAATTAAAGGAGTGTGGCCATGGCGGATACCTAACTCACCCTCAGAGCCAGTGATAGACATAGCTCTGACGCGGCCAGAATACATGCTGCCAACACCACTGACGACATTGAGATGGAAAGTAATATCTTCCATGCGTCAATCCTCCTAATTATAAGCTCTTGGCCTTCTCTACAACTTCATCAATAGAGCCAACCATGTAGAAAGCTTGCTCTGGTAAGTTGTCGTACTCACCGTTGATAATGCCCTTGAAGCCACGGATGGTGTCCTTCAAGGAAACATACTTACCAGGGGAGCCAGTAAATACCTCAGCTACGCTAAATGGCTGAGATAAGAAACGCTCGATCTTACGTGCACGGGCCACAGTAAGCTTATCATCCTCAGAGAGCTCGTCCATACCTAAGATGGCGATAATGTCCTTAAGCTCCTTATAGCGCTGTAAGATGGTCTGAACGCCACGAGCTACGTCATAGTGCTCTTGACCCACAACGAATGGATCGAGCTGACGAGAGGTGGAATCAAGAGGATCCACAGCAGGATAAATACCTAAAGAAGCAATCTGACGTGACAATACGATGGTTGCGTCCAAGTGAGCGAAGGTAGTTGCAGGGCTTGGGTCAGTCAAGTCGTCAGCTGGCACGTAAACGGCCTGAATAGAGGTAATAGAACCCTTCTTAGTAGAAGCAATACGCTCCTGGAGGGCACCCATTTCCTCAGCTAAGGTTGGCTGATAACCTACAGCAGATGGCATACGACCTAAAAGGGCGGATACCTCAGTACCAGCTAAGGTATAACGGTAAATGTTGTCAATGAATAACAACACGTCCTTACCCTCGTCACGGAACTTCTCTGCTACGGTAAGACCAGTTAAAGCCACACGAAGACGGTTGCCTGGCGGCTCGTTCATCTGGCCATAAATCATGGATACCTTATCAAGAACCTTAGACTCTTCCATTTCGTGGTAGAAGTCATTACCCTCACGGGTACGCTCGCCTACACCAGTGAATACGGAAAGACCAGAGTGAGCTTTAGCAATGTTATTGATAAGCTCCATCATGTTAACAGTCTTACCTACACCAGCACCACCGAACAGACCTACTTTACCGCCCTTAGCGAATGGACAAATAAGGTCAATAACCTTAATACCAGTCTCTAAGATTTCGGTAGTTGCAGACTGCTCAGCATAGGTAGGAGCAGCACGGTGAATAACCCAACGATCTTCCTCGCCGATTGGACCGCACTCGTCTACAGGCTGACCTAAAACGTTCATAATACGGCCTAAGGTAGCAGCGCCAACTGGAACTTTAATACCGTCACCAGTATTTACAGCTACTAAACCACGGCTTAAACCGTCAGATGAACCCATGGCGATACAACGAACTACACCGCCACCGATTTGTTGTTGCACTTCTAAAGTGATGTCTGGACGTTGCTTACCGTCGCCCTTAATCTCAAGTGCATCATAAAGCTCTGGGATTGAGTTCTCTTGGAACTCAACGTCCACAACAGCGCCGATGATTTGCACAATAGTGCCCTTTTCACCAGCACGTTTTCTAGCTTCTGCCATTTTTTATCCTCAAATAAATTAGACCGCAGAGGCACCAGATACGATGTCATTAAGTTCCATCGTAATACTTGCTTGACGTGCCTTGTTATATTCAAGCTGCAGATCGCTGACAAGGGCATCGGCATTATCTGTAGCTGCTTTCATTGCCACCATACGAGCTGCTTGCTCAGAGGCAAGATTCTCAAGCACAGCTTGATAAACCATCTGCTGAATATAACGATCTAAAACTACGTTCAAAATGATAGCTGGATCAGGTTCGTAAATATAATCCCAGTGATGCTTCTTAATGTTTTCATCGTCTGTAACAGGCAATGGAAGCATCTGCATAACCATTGGGATTTGCACCATCGTATTCTTAAAGCCGTTGAAGCATAAGTTAATCTTATCTACTTCACCATTTAAGAATGCTTGGGTCATCACCTTGATAGCACCAACTAAATTGTCAGGGGATGGATCATCGCCAAATCCTGCGTGCTGAGCGATTACTTCAATACCAGCACGGGAGAAGAAAGCATGAGCCTTTCCGCCTAACAATACAGTCTTAACACCCAAACCTTTATCCATATTAGCCTTAATATCATTTAAGGTCTTACGGAAAAGGTTGATATTAAGACCACCACACAAGCCACGATCGGTAGAAACAATGATATAACCAATGTTTTTAACCTCACGCTCAACCATATATGGGTGGTGGTACTCAGTGTGACCAGCTGCAATATGACCGATAATGCGATTGAGAGCCTGAGAGTATGGACGTGAAGAGATCATTTTCTCTTGGGCACGTCTCATCTTTGATGCGGCTACCATTTGCATAGCACTGGTGATCTTCTGAGTGCTTTTAACACTAGAGATCTTAGTGCGTATTTCCTTTGCGCCGGCCATGTTAGAGCTCCTAGTAGGTTTGAGTTGACTTGAACTCAGTTACTAAATCGTTAAGGCTCTTTACAACCTCATCGTTATAGTCTGGATTCTCTTCAATGCTCTTTAATAAGTCTGCATGAGACTGACGAGCATACTCTAACAAGGCAGATTCAAATGGCAGAATCTTGGATAATTCTACATCCTCAAGATAGCCACGCTCAGCAGCAAAGATAACTAAAGCCTGCTCGGCTACAGTTAATGGAGCAAATTGCTTTTGCTTCATGAGCTCAGTTACCTTTTGACCATGGTCAAGCTGCTTACGGGTTGCATCATCAAGGTCTGATGAGAACTGAGCGAAAGCGGCAAGCTCACGGTACTGGGCCAAGGCGGTACGAATACCACCAGAGAGCTTCTTAATAATCTTGGTCTGTGCTGCACCACCTACACGGGATACAGAAATACCAGGATCAACAGCTGGGCGGACACCAGAGTTAAATAATGAGGAGGTTAAGAAGATCTGACCGTCAGTAATAGAAATTACGTTGGTTGGAATGAACGCAGAAACGTCACCAGCCTGGGTCTCAATAATAGGTAAAGCGGTTAAAGAACCAGTCTTACCCTTGATCTTACCACCTGATAACTCCTCTAAGTAGGCAGCGTTAACACGAGATGCACGCTCTAAGAGACGTGAGTGTAAGTAGAAAACGTCACCTGGGAAAGCCTCACGTCCTGGTGGACGACGTAAGAGCAAGGAAATCTGACGATATGCCACAGCGTGCTTTGATAAGTCGTCATAAATGATCAATGCGTCTTCGCCCTGATCCATGAAGAACTCACCCATAGCACAACCAGCATATGGTGCGATATATTGTAAAGCTGCTGTATCAGAAGCAGAAGCTGCAACCACAATAGTGTTATCTAATGCGCCATGCTCTTCTAACTTTCTTACTACAGAAGCAATGGTGGAAGCCTTCTGACCAATAGCTACGTAAATACAACGAACACCATAGTTCTTTTGGTTAATAATGGTGTCGATAGCTAAAGCAGTCTTACCTACCTGACGGTCGCCAATGATAAGCTCACGCTGACCACGACCGATAGGAATCATAGCATCAACAGCCTTATAGCCAGTTTGAATTGGCTGAGAAACGCTCTGACGAGCAATAACGCCTGGAGCGATCTTTTCTACTGGGTAGAACTCAGTCTTTTCAATAGGGCCCTTACCGTCAATTGGCTCACCTAAGGTGTTAACAACACGACCTAATAATGAATTGCCAACTGGTACTTCAAGAATACGGCCAGTGCTACGTACCTTCATACCCTCAGATAAGTGAGAGTATGGACCCATAACAATGGCACCAACGGAGTCACGCTCAAGGTTCAAAGCTAGACCATAAAGGCCTGAACCGAAGTCTAGCATTTCGCCCTGCATAACGTTGGAAAGGCCGTGAATACGCACGATACCGTCATTTACAGATACGATAGTACCTTCATCACGTGCCTCAGTGACAACCTTAAATTGCTCGATGCGCTTTTTGATGAGATCGGCAATTTCAGTTGAATTTAATTGCATTTATTTTTCCCCTGCTTTACTTGAGGGTTGAAGACAATCTACTCAGGTTAGTTTTGACGCTGCCATCAATAACTTCATCACCAATACGGATGATTACACCGCCCATAATGCTTGGGTCGATAGTGCGAGTTAGACTTATTGTGACTTTATATTTCTGCTCGAGCTTAGCAACTAAGGCCTTTTCGTCCTCAGGCTTTAATGGGCGAGCAGTCACAATCTCAACGGCTTGTACCTTTAAGTAGTCGTCTCGTAACCTGATAAACTCTTGATAAATTTCAGGAAGAACTTCAAAACGATTGTTCTCACCTAAAACAAAGACAAAGTTCTGTCCCTTCTCATCAAGAAGATCACCTAAGAGCTCAATTAGTAACTTAGAGGCAGCCTCATGGGTGCTAGCCTCGCTTACCATATAAGCAAATTGCTCATTAGTTATGGCGCAAGACAAAGCCTCAAGCGAGTTTGACCAACGATCAAAGCTTTTATCCTGCTTAGCAATTTCAAATACTGCTTGAGCATAAGGTCTTGCGATAGTTAGGTTCTCAGCCAATGCTTTCACCTCACTTTACAAGGAATCAACAATCTTCTTGACCATTTGATGATCAGAGCTTGCATCCATTTTCTTATCAAGAATTTTCTCCGCACCAGCAACAGCCAGAGCAATAACCTCAGCACGTAATTCCTCACGGGCCTTATTACGCTCAGACTCGATCTCTGCCTTAGCAGACTCGACGATGCGGTTTTTCTCGTTAGTAGCTTCTTCAGTAGCACGGTCTAAGATCATTGAGCGCTGCTTATTAGCCTCATCAATGATCTTTTGAGCCTCTACCTTAGCCTGACGCAAGGTATCAGCAGCATTAGACTTTGCTAACTCAAGGTTTTTCTTAGCCTTCTCGGCATTGGCAAGACCATCTGCAATTTCTTTCTGCCTTTTCTCTAAGGCATCCATAAGTGGTGGCCATACATATTTCATGCATAGAACCACGAAGATAAAGAACGCAACGGCTTGACCTAAAAAAGTAGCATTAATTTCCAAGGTGTTAGCTCCTTGCTAAAACAGGTGTTTAGCTTAAGCAGCGAACAAGAGGTACATGCCAAGACCTACACCGATCATAGGAATAGCGTCAACAAGACCCATTACAATGAAGAACTGAGTACGGAGTAATGGAAGTAAATCAGGCTGGCGAGCAGAGCCCTCTAAGAACTTACCACCTAAGATACCGATACCAATAGCAGCACCAATAGCAGCTAAGCCCATCATAATGCCAGCAGCAAGGATGTTAAGATCCATTTAAATTCTCCTAATAAGTACAAAATTTTTTCAGTAGAAAGTTAAAAAAAGAGCTACGACTATTTAAAAAAGTTGAGCGATAGTCATAAGGCTCGTTCTACAAAATATTTTTTGGTCTTCATCAACGAGCAATGAAAACCGTTCATTGCTCATTAATCTTCTTCACTAGCCATTGATAAGTAAACAATGGTTAATACCATGAAGATGAAAGCCTGTAAGGTAACAATCAAGATATGGAATAATGCCCAAGGCACATTCAATACCCACTGAACCCACCAAAGTGGAATCAACGCAATCAAGATGAAGATCATTTCACCTGCATACATGTTTCCAAAAAGTCGAAGACCTAAAGAAACAGGCTTAGCAAGTAAAGATACACCTTCCAAGATTAAGTTGATTGGAGCAAATGCCCAATGATGGAATGGGTGTAAGGTATAAGTCTTGACGAAACCCTTAACGCCAATGTTGGTGAATGAGAAGTAGAAAATCAGGAAGAAAACACCACAAGCCATAGACAAGGTGATGTTAACGTCAGCTGAAGGCACAACTCTTAAATATGGAACACCAATATAACTAGCAAGTCCAGGCAAGAGATCGATAGGGAGTAAATCCATTAAGTTCATGAGGAAAACCCACATAAACACAGTCAAGGATAGAGGGGCAATAATGTCACTCTTTCTCTTGAAGATGGAAGATACAGAGCCCTGTACGAACTCAAAAATCATTTCTACAAAACACTGTAGTTTAGTTGGTACTCCAGACTTAGTCTTCTTGGCACCATATCTGAATAACCAGATAAAGAGGCAGCCTAAAAGAATAGTAAAGCCTAAAGAATCAACATTTAAGTGGTAGAAATTGAATAATGAAGCCTCATGCTCAGCAGGAGCGTGATAGGTGATACAAGTACCCTGAGCTAAGTCAGAGAAACTGCACTGCTCATAGCCAGTAATGCTTAAACAGTCAGCTTGTGAACCAGTGGCAGAGAGACACTTCTCATAAGCCATAGGCTCCTTAGGAATCACACTATTTACAATACTGCCGTCACGAAGATCGACTTGCAAGAAATGAAGGTGGTGTCCAATATACTCTTGAGATGATGAAGTCTCAGACATAAGATACTTTAGCTTCCAAGATGAACACACAAAGAGCGCACTAATAGTCTCTTATTGCTAAGAGAGTAAAAGGCATTCTTCATACTCGACTAAAACCAGTGCTATTGCTTAATAGCAGATATTAGCTCCAGAGAGTTTTCTTTCTTAAAAAATCAGGTTGCTACAAGCTTTAGGATAATTGCTACTAAAAGCAAGCTTTTAGTTTGGAAAAGACAGCATCTTTTCATCCTCACAGCCTCATTCTCTTAGCTCTTATTACCAGATCTATTTATCAAGTCCCTAAACTAAATACCCAAATTAAATAATCACAACTTATTTGCTGTTAGCGATACAAGAAAGTTCCCGCATTTAAGCTCTCAACTAACTTGTGCTCTTGGCGACTTGTTCCCGCATTTAAGCTCTCAACATAGTCTTTGTTAGTAAATAAGTTCTTTTCTTTATTCGCTCTTTAGTAGCATCATGACAATCGTCAAAGTTATAAGGAGAAAAGGCGCGATCTTAAAACAAGCTGAATCATCAAACTTGTCACGACCATAATTTATAAAGAAAGGTTCTCTTAGTAAAAACGCACCACAACAAGCTCTTAATAGACTAGCTACTTTAAGCCCTGCATCGCTTTTAGTAAGAAAAGCCATAACTCCTTTTTGGTGCTATACCTTACTAACCTTTAATAAAGGAAACTACAGCACTACTTTGTTAGATTAAAGCACTATTAGTGCCAAATCGTAACCAACTTATTTTACTTAGTTTATAAGTTGGTTTTAATAATAATGTTTTAGGTATGAGAACAAAAGACAATTTATCCTTGTAAAATTGATCTAGCTCAAAAGCTCACCAAAAAATACTATAAATCTAAAACAAAATGTGCTATTTGCACGTAATTTTGCATTAAAACCTTAGTAAGTTTGAAGGGCTTGAGAGAATCAAACTTTAGTTCTCCTAGCTATCAACACTAAGTAATAGTGATAGTTTTCAAAATCAAAGTCTAGTCATAAGCATTAGACCTTTATTATCCCCTTTAATATACTCTTAATCCCGAAAAATTAGCAATTCAAAAGAGCATTTTGCGTAAAGTAAAATTGCAAAAAGTTTTCAACTAGCCATATTGGCATCAAAATTGGGCATAAAAATCGTGCTCACAATCACAGTAAAAATGAGATAGCTATCACATAAAAAAACGCAAAAAGAGTGCAAATTTAGTACTAAAAGTTTACTAAAAGTACTATTTAGCAACTAAAAAACACACCCCATTAGCTATTTTTTACTGAGCACCAAAAATGACTTCCATGCTTTTTCTTGCTTTCATTTGTTGTGATTTTTTGTCAGCAAATATAATTATCTTCTATGTTCTTACTCTTAACATAAATACAACATTCCTACTTAGCTTATAACAGCAATAAACTAGTCTTTTTTATCCTTTTAACATCTATCAATCTTTACTATCTTTTTGTACCTATTTTGCTCTTGTTAAAACGTTGCGATTTTTTATTGATTGGCTATCAAAGATAGCAATAAGCCCTCATTTTCTGCATTAGGTCAAATTGCTCCAAGCTAAAACTAAAAAAGCCTCTTTAACCAATTAGTCAAAGAGGCTCTTAAAAACAGATTTTGCCAAAGTATTGTTAATCTCTAGCTACGTCTGCCTAAAGACAAAGCGCTTTTAATAATTTGAGCAAACATAACAATGACAAAAGTTGCCATCATTACTAAGGCATTTAAACTGGTAAATTTAAAAGCTAGAGCCAAAATAATAATCATCAGAGCATACTTTAAAACTTCGGCTCTAATGACATCATAAAGGGTTACACCTGCACTCTTACCATAAGAGCGATCAGCAGAACGTGCTATCACATTGTAAATAGCTATAGGAATCAGCAAGGATAGACCACCTACTAAAGAGGAAGCCATAAACCATAAGGCAGAACCTATCGCCCCCTGATCCACTAAAGGCCCGCTAAGCTCCAATAAACGAGCTTGTAACTGCGCAACTTGCTCATTGTTTAAAGCAAGCTCTTTGATAATGCCATGACCTTTGACATAACCAATAAAGCCCGCCATAAACATACAAACCACAATCACTTGCAACATACTGATAACACTAACCAGTCCTTGCTGTTGCTTGCTTAGCTCCAATGCTTGCTCATAGCTAATCTTCTTAGGTGGCACCCCATAGTCATCCTCATCATCCTGATAAGCATTAGAGCCCACATCAGCGCTAGAGACCTTATACGCACTCGCACCCTGAGGGGAGCTCTCTTGCGCAGGCGCATTATGGCACTGCAGGCCAGCAGGGCCATCAAGGCCCTGCTGGGCAGCAAGGCTATGAGGGGCAGCTGGTGCCTCAGGAGCGCTAGGACTTGCAAGTTCTGATTGTTGTTGGTTAGTACTCTTTGGTGCCATATTGATCTTTCTTGCCAAGAGGTTAGGTTAGTTAGCCTGATCTAAACCCAATAAAGTTAACAAGCTATCTAATTGCTTGTCATTGTCGTAACTAAAGGTAAGTTTACCCTTACCATCCTTACTTACCTTAAACTTAGCCTTTACGCCTTTTAACTTAGCATTAAGAGACTTTTCGTATGAGGTGTAGTTAATGTTGCGATTGGCCTCACTATTAGAGTCATCAGTATTGCTCTGAGCCTCTTCTAAGGCACGAGCCTCTAACTTTTTGGCAAATTCTTTAACAAAACTTTCGGTAGCTCGAACAGACAAGCCTCTTTCAATGACAATTTGGCAAGCTTCATTTTGTGCACTACCACTTAGGGATAATAAAACCTTAGCATGGCCTAAATCGATTTTTCCTGCCTTAAGAGCAGCTAAGCTACCATCTTCGAGCTTTAATACACGTAAATAATTGGCTACAGCTGAGCGTGATTTACAAACACTTTTAGCCACCTCCTCTTGGGTCATGCCACACTCTTGCATCATTTGGTCAAAAGCAATAGCAAGCTCAACAGGATTTAAATTTTCACGCTGAATATTTTCAATTAAAGCAATGGCATAAGCCTTTTCGTCTACCACCTCACGAACCAAGCAAGGAACAGAGGCCATAGCAAGCATACGAGCAGCACGATAGCGACGTTCACCACAAATGATCTCGTACTTACCGCCATCAATACGCTTTACGATTAAAGGCTCAAGTAAACCATGCTCTTTAATGGAGGTTGCCAACTCCTTAATAGCCTCATCATCAAAGCTGTGACGTGGCTGATAAGTAGAAGGCATAAGCATATCGAGCTTTACATTTAAGACCAGATGGTCATCGCTGCTAGCTGATACAAGTTCAATATCATTAGCTACCTTACCCTCATTAAGGCCATTCTCGGCTAAATAAGAGAGCTCCATTGCATCTTGCATGGACTGGGCTAAAGCCACATCCTTGGCCAAAGCACCAACTTCATTCTCATCGCTATAACCAATTTCACTCTTGATAGCATCTCCTGTAGCTGTAGATACCTCACCCTTGGTAGCCTCACTACTTACAGGAGAGTTCTTAAGCTTAGATTCATCAAGATTTGCTTGATTATCCTTAGTAGCCTTGCGACGAGTAGTAGTCTTTTTAACTTTACTCTTACCAGCGCTAGCCTCAGATGCTGCGGTTACTGCAACAGCAGCAGTCTCTTCGGTAGCTGCGATAGCAGCACTTGCTGTAGCATCGGCTGCATCAACAGTATTGGCTGCCTTCTTTTTCGCAGGGCTCTTAGAGCGCTTAGGGCTATCGCTTGGGGCAGAGGAGCTGGCAGCGGCAGGAGCAAGCTCTACCAGAGCTGGCTCTTGTAGGGCCTGCTCTTGGAGAGCTGCCTCTTTTTGAGCTTTGGCTTTGGCTCTTGAGCTAGTCTTTTTGGTGGTGGTTTTAGCCTGAGTAGTTTTAGGAGTAGTAGCCTTTTTAGTGCCTGCTTTTACTTTTTTGGAGGCAGAGCTACTAGTCTTGGTACTCTTAGAGGCAGTATCTTGGGACTCATTATCCACCTTGGCCTGGGCATTGACGTTAGCCTGGGAGTTAGCCTGGGCCTGGGCGTTAACCATGGACTGAGGCTCAGCTGGGTCGGTGGCTGGCTTTGGAGAGCTCAAAGAGCGCTCTAGCAAGCTTTGACCTAATGTTTTGGCGTTTTGCTCTTGTTGTTTTGCCTTTTTATTGTTGCTTTCGCTAATTAAAGAACCAATGCCTCTGCCTAAACCTGCCATAAAGATGCTCCCAACCTTAACGCCTACTTGTTAAAAAAAAATTACAGGAAATTATTAAGCTATGTCTTACTGTTGCACACCATTAGCAGCTAAAAAATCTTTTTCTAAGATTTCACTTGCTAAAGCTAAATATGCTTTGGAACCAGCTGATGCCTTATCATAGTACATAGCTGGTTTACCATAACTAGGAGCTTCTGCCAGACGCACATTACGAGGAATAATAGTTTTATAAACATAATCACCAAAGCTATTTTCTAGATCTTTGGACACATCAGAGGAAAGACGATTTCTATTGTCGTACATAGTACGCAAAATGCCTTCAATCCTGATGCTAGGATTAACCTCACGCCCCAATTTATCGATAGTGTCAAATAATAAGGTTAAGCCCTCTAATGCAAAATACTCACACTGCAATGGCACTAATATACTCTGAGCGGCGCACATAGCATTGATGGTTAAGTAGTTTAAAGATGGCGGACAATCAATAAAGATATAGTCGTAATTGTCTTGAATTGGCTCTAGAGCATTCTTTAGACGCACCTCACGCATTAAGAAATCTCTTAACTTAAACTCAGCTGTTCCTAATTCATCATCAGCAGGAATAAGGTGATAAGCTCCAGAAGTATCAGTAACCAAGGCTGAAATTGCATCTACACCATCAATTAAAATATGACGGATTGAGGTCTCAACATTATATTTGCTCACCCCTGAGGCCATAGTAGCATTACCCTGTGGATCAGCATCAATAACTAAAACCCTCTTATGCATTGCAGCCAAAGAGGCAGCCAAGTTGACGCAGGTTGTAGTCTTACCAACTCCACCTTTTTGATTTGCAATAGCAATGATTCTAGCCATAAGAGCAGTTCCTCTGTGTGTACAAGAGCAAAATTAGTAAGGTCTTTAAAATTAGATTTAAATGCGCTTTAAAATAACAGCCTGTCGTTTAGCATCCAGGGTAGGTACTTTTAAATCTTCAATACGTTCTATTGTAACAGTTAAAGGAATGTCTTGAATTTCGTTGTCATCAAGATTAGCTTTCATAGCAACAAAACGGCCATCATCCTTTAATAAAGGTAAGCACCATCCTACCATGCGCTCAATAGGAGCAAAGGCACGACTAACAATGACATCAAAAGGCTCATGCTCAATCTCTTCGCAGCGCTTATTAATCAACTCTACGTTATTAAGTTTTAACTTAGTTACTACTTGACGAACAAAAGATAACTTCTTGCCTACTGAATCAATTAAAGTAAATTGCAAGTTAGGATTTAATATGGCTAATACTACACCAGGAAAGCCAGCACCAGTGCCTACATCAGCAATAGTCTTAACATTGCCTACACTATTAATCACAGGAGATACTACTGCACTATCTAAGATATGTAGTACTACCATTTGATCAACGCTCTTAATGGCAGTTAAGTTTAAAGCAGCATTCCAGGTGTTTAACATCTCAATTACGCAAGTTAGCTGATCTAGTTGCTCATCACTAACTTCTATAGAGGTCTGCAAAAATAAGCTTTGGATCTGAGCTCTACAGTCATCAAAAGAAAAAGGAGCAATCTTATTTGCCATAATAGAATCTCATGCTTAAAAGAATAACGAGCTTTGCACTAAAAAGCGCATTCTAACAATTATAAGGTTTTTTCCTTAAATCTATGGACATATTTTTCTTTAATCACCAAAGATAAGGAAAAATTTAGATAGCATTTTTGGTCACAGATTTTTGCAAGTTACCTTAAAGATAGCTATAGCACTAGCGACTACATTCGCAACACAGGACAAACATTAGAAGCCCTAACTGACTTTGCGACCTTACAACCAGGCGACATGGTATTGATGGGCCCCCACATATGCCACACTTTAGTGCTGAATGTACTTGCAATATTAAAGATGAGGCTAAACTTGACGAATTATTTGATAAAGTCAATCAAACACTAGGTACCAGTGGATAGTTTCCTTTAGGAGGCATTCGCTCTCGAGCAATCTTTTTAGCTACCTATCAAATGGCCGATGGCGCTCATGATTACGCCTTTGTCCATATGACCTTAAAATTGGCGCAGGTCGTGATATGGAAACTAAAAAGCAAACAGATCAAATGCTCTTTGATATTATCACTAAGCATTTTGCTCCCCTCCAAGAAAAGATGACACTCCTTATGCCATGACATTGATTATGTTTCTTTTTGCATTGATTTCATTTTCACATAAATTCCTAATTCCTAAAACATCATCTGACAGTGAGCAAACTAAATAGGAGCTTCTATGCTAGTGAAAGTTTCCGATAACTCGTTTACAGCCCAACTAAAAATTAAAAAGGATAATGATAGCCTTAAGCTAGCTCATATTTGTAAACCAAATTTTGGAAACTTTCACTAGTGGCTTGGTGCCTAACCTTTTGTAACTATTGGTTTAATGTTAGTTTGGGGCAAAAGCTCTGATAAATTATCAAGAGCGTAAATTCCACACCATTATTCCTTACATCATCGCTATGTCTGGTTGGGTAATGTGCGCCATTATGGCCTCATCTATGTATCTGCTTTATTAATCTTCATCCCAATGGGTAGATCTCGTCCAAGAGCAACTCCATAATGAGATTATGGTCTTACCCAACTAATAAGCGCCCGCCCTTAAACTTCATTAAATTAAGAATAATTTGATGACTAAAAGTACCAAGTTTAAGGAGCGGGCCTTGTAATTTATAAAGCAACAAACACCGTATAAATAGCTTTAAAAAGCCAAAATTTTGCGCTACTGCACAAAGTACAATTTAGCTACTAAAAATGCGAAATATAAGCAAAACCACTAATCTCAAGATAAGCTAAATAAGCTATGCTTATACCACACATGGTTATAAATTGATTGATTTATCTCTATCATAATGATTTTTTATTGAAGTTTAGTTAGAAGATGGCAATTAGAAATATTGATGTTACAAAAGATAACCTGACCTTTGGCAAGCTCAATGATGTCAGTTATCGCTCTTTCTCTCATATGGCATCCTTTTATGGACGCTTTATGGAGCCACATCGTCATGAGGGCTATTTTCAGCTCCACTATATTGACTATGGCTATATCAACTTAAATCTTGATGATTCAGTAAACTTAACTCCTAAGGTTCCTTTACTGGTTTTAACTCCACCATCTGCTCCCCACTCTTTCTTTAGTACCAATGAAACCACTGGTCATGTACTGACGGTAAGAGAAAGTCTCATTATCCCTATTATAGAAAAGCTCTATCACTCCAACCCTAATATCATTTTGAATAAAGCTGTTTTCTTATCCTTTTCAGAAAATAGTGAAATTAAAAAGAATTTAGATCGCTTTTTTAGCATTATTCAAAGCTCAATTGAGAATGTTGATACAGATCAGGACTTAGTATTAGGCCATATTACTCAAGCTATGTTTTCATATATCTTATGTAAGCAAGAGTTTAAAGATAGCCTTAATACCACTCCTACTGTCAGTGGAGACCTTACTATTTTCCAAAACTTTGTTAAGTTAATTGAGGATAACTACTACAAGCAGCTTTCTATTCCAGACTATGCCAAGCTCTTATCCGTTACAGAGTCTAAGCTTAAAGATATGTGCAGACGCTTCTCTTCTTTACCTCCAAAACGCATGATCTTTGAGCGCATTTTATTAGAAGCTAAGCGCCGCTTAGTCTATTCAGACAAAAGCATCAATCAAATTGCTAATGATTTAGGCTTTGCAGACCCATCTTACTTTGCTCGCTTCTTTGTTCGTAGTGTTGGACAAACCCCATCACAGTGGCGCAAGCGCAGTAAAAATGTCCACAATCTTTACCAAGATATCCATCATATGAGCTCAGTTTAGCTAAGCCTTGCACTATCAGGCGCTTAAGATTACCATCTTAAGCGCCTTTATTTTTTGCAAGACCTCACGCCAGCCGCCGCAGCAGCAGATGCAGCAGCAACTACAACCGCTACAGAACCTACGCAATTGCCTACCTACCCAACTACAGCCAGCAGCATACAGTGCAGCTCCCTCTACAGTACCAACACTACCAACCCTAATACAGGTATAGGTACTTCAAAGTGCCTGAGATGCTCTTTAATGCAAGGTATTAATTCCACCTAAAAGAACCAGTACAAACACTAAAAGTCACTATTGCAATTGCTAAATGGTTAATCCAGAGATTGAGAAGTACTTAGCTAAGTACGTACGTGGCTCTAACGGTATGGACTTTGAGGGGCATATTAAGATCCTTAAGCTCATGTGGGATACTATTGGCTCTAAGTTTGGTGGCCGTCATGAACTCTTTGAGATCAACTACACTGGCTCTCAAGATCTTTTTGTTTTTTAAAGACAAAAAAAGCGCCCAGTTTCTTACTTTGAAGCGGGCGCTTTTTTCATAGATTATGTATGTAGCAATCTGTAATTAGCGATCTGCTAATGGCACACGATTGAGTAAGCTTAATTTCTTAAGGTGAACTAGCAAAATAGAAATAGCAGCTGGAGTTACACCAGAAATACGAGATGCCATACCTAAAGTTTCAGGTTGGAACTCATTGAGCTTTTGAGCAACCTCATTAGATAAAGCCGAGATAGTACGATAATCAAAATTAGTAGGCAGTAAAGTCTTTTCATTAAGCTCACGCTTTTTGATTTCATCTAATTCATGCTCTAAATAGCCTTGGTAGCGTACTTGAATTTCTACTTGCTCCTCAGCTTGTGGCAAGGTAGCAATTAAATCAAGGTTAGCAGCCTGTAATAAAGGCTTTAGACGTGACTCTGGACGGCGTAAGATTTCCTCTAAAGTCTGCTCTTTAGATAAAGGAGTATTTAAGATGGCACTTACACCTTTACCCATTGGTGAACTTGGCTTTACTAGAGTTTCACGTAAACGAGCTTTTTCTTGCTCAATCTGAGTTTGCTTCTCTTCAAAGATGCGATAGCGCTCATCATCAATAATGCCTAAATCACGAGCAGTAGGAGTGAGTCGTAAATCGGCATTATCCTCACGTAAGATCAAGCGATATTCAGCACGAGAGGTAAACATACGATATGGTTCACGGGTACCTAAGGTGCATAAGTCATCCATCATTACGCCCATATAGGCAGTATTACGGGATGGGAACCAAGACTCTTTACCCTGGACAAATAAACCAGCATTGATACCAGCTAATAGACCTTGAGCAGCAGCCTCTTCATAACCAGTAGTACCATTAATTTGGCCAGCTAAGAATAAGCCTTGAATTTTCTTAGACTGCATGGTTACTGATAGCTCACGTGGATCGTAGAAATCGTACTCAATGGCATAACCAGGGCGAGCAATTACTACATTTTCAAAGCCTTCAATAGAGCGAATAAATTTCTCTTGGATATCGTAAGGTAGTGAAGTGGAAATACCATTTGGATAAACCAAATTAGAAGTTAAACCCTCTGGCTCAACAAAGATTTGGTGAGCACTGCGATCAGGATAACGAACAATCTTATCTTCAATAGAAGGGCAATAGCGAGGTCCTGTAGACTTAATAACGCCTGAGTATAAAGGACTACGGTCTAAACCAGAGCGAATAATGTCATGGGTACGCTCATTAGTATGAGTGATATGACAGCATACTTGCTCAGGAAGTACTGAGTTATCATCAATAAAGGAGAATACAGGCAAAGGATGCTCTGGCTCTTGGCGCTGCATCTTTGAGTAATCAATAGTGTCACTTACTAAACGAGCAGGAGTACCAGTTTTTAATCTGCCTTGCTTTAAACCAAGCTCTTTTAAGTTTTCAGCTAAAGCAATAGAGGCAGGATCGCCAGCACGACCACCTTGATAATGGTTTAAACCAATATGAATTAAACCATTTAAGAAAGTACCAGCACAGATAACAACAGCTTTACTGTAAAAACAAATATCAGCTGCAGTATTAACACCACATAAGGTATTACCGTCAAAGAGTAATTGGGTACAAGGCTGTTGGAAAAGAGTTAAATTTTTGTAGCCAGCGAGGGTTTTACGCATCACCTCTTTGTACAAATGACGATCAGTTTGAGCACGGGTAGCACGAACAGCAGGGCCCTTGGATGAGTTTAAGGTTCTAAACTGAATACCAGCACGATCGATAGCTTGAGGGCAAATACCACCCATAGCATCGATTTCACGTAATAAATGACCTTTGCCAATGCCACCAAAAGCAGGGTTACATGACATTTCGCCAACAGTTTCAAGATTGTGAGTTAATAATAAGGTTTTACAGCCCATACGAGCAGCAGCACCTGCTGCCTCAATGCCAGCATGGCCAGCACCCACAACAATTACATCAAACTCTCTTAATGACATGTTAACCTCGCCTCAAAGGAGCATAAACTAAAACTAAATAAGACCACTTAGGCTCAAGCAGTTTGTTTTGCAATTAATATAGACAGCCATAAATTAACCACCGCTCCTTATGCATAAGTGAGTAAAGTATCCCACAGCTTAGGGCAGTTTTTAATTTATGGCTTCTATGTTCAAAAGAATCCCACAACTAACAGTGCAAAATTAAAGAACTAACAAGCGTCCAAGCGGGCTGTATTTTACAGCAAAAGATTAAAAAAATGCCTTTTTGCAAAGCTTTTTCCGTAAACTTTTGCAAAAATTTCACTAACAGCATTTTTTAAAGGTCTGATTCAGCTCCTATTAACTAAATTGAGAGCTAATAATCATTAATGCTCTAAAACCCCCTAAAAGGCCCCCTAAATGAACGACTAAGCAATTAAGGTATCATTACTACCTAAAAGTACACTAGCGCTCTAAAAACGCATCCTAGAGGCCTTATTTGCGCAAAATAAAGATAGCCCCTCTCGACATCCCTAAAAGTCCCCCAAATTTGCCCCCTAATTTATCCCACAACCTCACGGCCAAAATCGCCGCCGCCCGCAGCGCCCGCCGCCGCACATCTTTTTTGATCTTCACTTCTAAAGTTCAAAATTCACACTAAGAGCAAATTCAAAAAAATCATTTTTTTTATCTTTAAGTTAATAGCCAAAACTTAAAGTCTCTAACCAACTTCTTTAGAAAATTTCACTTAGCAAAAAAATATGGCTTTTTAGTGGGAAACTAAAACTTATGACCTCTTAAGAAGTGATCAAAAACTTTAACCTTACGTTTAATTAAGAGTAAGCAAGATCAATCTTGAGCTTTTGCCTTTTCGGGTGAGTAACCAAAGAAAGGTTCTTGATTAAGAAAGATCGATCTTGGGCTTTTGCCTTTTCGGGTGAATAAGCAACATAAGGCTCTTGACTAAGAAAGATCGATCTTGAGCTTTTGTCTTTCGGGTGAGTAAACAAAGTGAGGTTCTTGACTGAGAAAGATCGATCTTGGGCTTTTGCTTTTCGGGTGAGTAAACAAAGTGAGGTTCTTGATTAAGAAAGATCGATCTTGGGCTTTTGCCTTTCGGGTGAGTAAACAAAGTGAGGCTCTTGACTAAGAAAGATCGATCTTGGGCTTTTGCCTCTGGGTGAGTAAACAACGTAAGGTTCTTGATTAAGAAAGATCGATCTTGGGCTTTTGCCTTTTCGGGTGAGTAAACAAAGTGAGGCTCTTGACTGAGAAAGATCGGTCTTGAGCTTTTTGCTTTTCGGGTGAGTAAACAAAAAGTGGATCCTAGTTTAGTGAGATCGGAGATGTCGGATCTTGGGAGTGCGTGAAATGTAGTGAGCCATGCTGTGCATGGCAGAAGGAACTTTGGAGTCACTATTAGATAACTTAAATATAAGTAATATTATAGGTTAATAGATCTCTTCTTCTTTATGAGGGGTAAAGTTGTGGGTTAGTGCTTAAAACGGCATAAATAAGCCATTCTTGCTTGTGGGTTACTTGTGGGATTTCTGTGGGGAAATCGCCACTTTCCAACAGTCTAAAAACTATACATTTCAGATCCCACAATGATCCCACAACAATCCCACAAGCATCCCACAGGCTAATTTTGTATCTAGTTTCCCTTTTTTCGCTAAATTTCCAGGTTGTGGGAAACTAATTTTTTGTTTTGAAGGTGTGAGCTTGCGCCCTCAATTTGGGAGGGGAAGATCAAACAGGCTGATAAGAGTATGGGCTTATTGTAAGTTGGAAGTTTTAAGATTTGATTAAGGGGCGGCAAATAAGGCATTAAATTGTGGGTTAAATGGTGGGTTAGTTAATTGGGCGTGGTTGTAGAGGATGATGGTTATAAAAAAATACCCTAGAACTACTTCGTAGTTCTAGGGTATCTAATAATTCTTTTAAGCCCAATTGGCCTTATCAATAAAGCTTAATTGGTTATAAAGTGAGTGCAAATTAAACGCGCTTCTTGAACTCATTGGTGCGGGTATCGATTTCGATACGGTCGCCAATGTTTACGAACTCTGGAACGCTTAACTCGTAACCAGTGCCTGCTAAACGAGCTGGCTTGGTAACCTTACCAGAGGTGTCGCCACGAACAGCTGGCTCAGTGTACTCAACTTCACGAACGATGGTGATTGGTAACTCAACAGAGATAGCCTTGCCATTGTAGAAGGTTACTTGGCAAACATCTTCCATGCCGTCTACTAAGTAGTTTAAAACGTCACCTAAGTTGTCTTTCTCAACGTCATACTGGTTGTACTCTTCATCCATGAATACGTAGAGAGGATCGTTGAAGTAAGAGTAGGTGCAGTCCTTGCGCTCAAGAATTACGTCATCAATGCGATCATCAGCACGGAAAACAGTCTCGGTGCCAGCCTCAGAAAGAAGGTTCTTAAGCTTCATCTTAACAACAGCAGCGTTACGGCCAGACTTGTTGTACTCAGTCTTCTGAACAACCATTGGATTGCCGTTGAGCATGATCACATTACCGGCACGAATTTCTTGTGCAATCTTCATGAAATAAGCTTCCTATTTAAGAATGTATTAGTCCGTTGCTTGCTGACAGCTACCTTGAGCTTATCTCCCAAGGAGCACTTCCATTGATCAGGAGGTGCTTAACCTCATGATGGTGATATTTGTCTTTACTAAAATTTAAGATAAAGACATCAAATCTTTAAGTCATCAGAGCAAATTACAAAATGACAATCTTAAATTATACTCCAATTTTAAAAGAAAATCCAAAAGGCTATATAAAAATCCTAGGCTAAATATGGCTTTAATAAGCCGTTTTTAGTGGGCAATGTTAAATTATTACAGCTTAGTGTGAATAAATTGGTTAAGACTCTCGGTTAGGTCTGTTTGATCGCATAAATAACAAGCAAAGTTATAGTAGATAGGCTTACATAACTGCTCAAACTCATCTAGGTTAAAGTCTTTAGCAAAATGATCTTGGCTGTTATAGTCCATCATAGTTTGGTAAATCACTTTGCATGCTTTACTAATAGTTGCTTTGTCTATTTCTAAATAAGGACAGCTGTGATGATTTTCAATAATTTGAGGGATGTCATTAAGACAAATATGCTCCATACGCTGTAAAAAAGACTGTAGTTTGGTCAAATGAGCATTTTCGTCTTGAGGATAAATGTGCCACAAAAATGGATGGCCAGTATGCATAGCTCTAACTATAGAGTCCTCGCCTCTTACTAAATTAAAGTCACTATTTAACAAGATTTCATCGTAGCGCTCATGAGACACCATAGGACTTACGTTGATACTGAGCTTATCGTTAAGCTTAGTGGTCTCATTTAGCTTAAAAGAGAGTTTAGTAATACTCTCAAGATTCTCTAGTGCTAAGCCTTCAAAGACTAACATTTCGTTAGTGCATGCGCTGTGGCTACAAACCTTAATCAGGTCAGCAATGATAGGATTGTGATAGCCAAATAAGGAGAAAGTTCTAGTGCTGTGAGGGGATAGTAACTGCTCTTTTAGCTTTTGTAAGTTAAGCTTACATTGATCTTTGAAGGTACGATCAACATTCAAGCCGCCTGTTTTACTAGTAAAGCCAGGGAAGAAGTAATAAACATTTAAGTTATCGACAAAAGAAGTAAGACCATGGCAGCTCTCAACCCAGTCCTCAGCACTTAAGTACTCAAGATTAATAATAATAGTGCCATTTTGATTTTGGGCTTGATGTAGGCTTTGGGTAGTAACAGGGTCAAAGCGACAATTAAAAGCGCTAATAACTACTTGAGAGGCTTGATAAGTAGTTAATGGTTGCTCCCAATTTTCAATAGTTAAATGGTCATTGTTCAGGTCTTGCTCATTAAGCAGAGTGTTAAGTACAGTTAGGTTATTACAAAATAGTCTTACACTATAATCTTGAAAACTTAAATTACGGGCAAGATGAAGGCAAACACCTGCATCACCATAGTTATCAATTACATCACAAAAGATATCAAGACTAATCATAGTTGTACCTTAACTGTCAGATCTTATAAGAAAAAAAGCTCGTTTTGCGACTTTATTAAATTATTTTAATAAATCGTTTATTAATTATGATTTATGTTTATCAGCATGACTGAAAAATCGTTAAAAGCAAAATTGCAAGCAAAATAATTTGCTCTTTAGTATTAAAATTAATATCAATGACGTGGTAATATTGAAAAATTTTTGCATGTCATTAAGGGCTTGCCTTTGGCGTAAGAGTAACAGTTGTTCTTGGGTTTTGCTTCTAAAAACTCGCTAATTTATCCAATTTTTTAAAACAACGTATATGAAACAAGGAGATATACCAACTCCTTGGCTTTGTCTCGCTCTTATTTTGCATTATGACTTTAAATTTTTAGTTCTTAGTCTTTTCAGGGGGCTACAAGGTGATTCGATACATCGTAAAGCGTGATGGCCGCAAAGTGGCCTTCAATAGTAACAAGATTGCTAATGCTATCAAAAAGTCAATGGTATCAGTCCATCCAGATGATGAGCTTGATGCTGAGCAGCTTAAGTTGGTTGATCAGCTAACAGCTGAAGTTGTTGCTGAGATTGAAGATAGTGATGTATCTGCTCCTACTGTAGAAAATACCCAGGACGTTATTGAGCGTGTTTTAATCAAGCATAATCTCTCTGATGTAGCTAAGAATTTCATTTTATACCGTCAGCAACGTACTAATGTTCGTACCTATAACGCAGAACTTACTAAGATTTATCGTGATTTAACCTCCAAATCCTCTGCTGATATGGACTTAAAGCGCGAAAATGCCAATATTGATGCTAATGCACCAATGGGCTTAATGTTGCGTTTTGGCTCTGAGGGCTCAAAAGATTTTGTTAAGCGCTATGTTTTAAAGCCAGAGCACTCTATTGCCCATTCCAATGGCTCTATTCATATTCATGATTTAGATTTCTATTTGCTAACTATCAATTGTTGCCAAATTGATTTAACTGATCTCTTTAAACGTGGTTTCTCTACAGGTCACGGCTTCTTACGTGAGCCACAATCTATTCAGTCAGCAGCTGCTTTATCTTGTATTGCCATTCAGTCTAACCAAAACGACATGCATGGTGGCCAGTCCATTCCTATGTTCGAGTATGATTTGGCCCCATATGTAGTAAAGTCTTATAACAAGCACTTACGCCAAGTTATTAAGATTGTGTTACGCAATGATGATATTGACCTTGATGACCTTAAAGCTGCTATTGAGCAAATCTATAAAGACAATGGCACAGCTTTAGCCGATCACACCCAAGAGCAAATTGCTGTATTAGTAAAGGAAATCTTACGCTCTAAGTTTGAGGGTGATGAGTTAGAGGACAATTTAAGCTATACCATGTCTGAGGCTCTCAAGCTTACCAATCGTGAAACTTATCAGGCCATGGAGGCTGTAATTCACAACTTAAACTCCATGCAAAGCCGTGCTGGTGCTCAAGTACCTTTCTCCTCCATTAACTATGGTACTGGTACTACAGCAGAGCAACGTATGATTATGAAGAACGTGCTCTTGGCTACTGACGCTGGTTTAGGTAGTGGTGAAACTCCTATCTTCCCTGTACAAATTTTCAAGGTTAAAGATGGCGTTAACACTAAAGAAGGCGATCCAAATTATGATTTATTCCGCTTAGCTTGTAAGGTAAGTGCTAAGCGTTTATTCCCTAATTTCTCCTTCTTAGATGCCCCTTATAACAAGCAGTACTATGTTGAAGGTCACCCAGAAACAGAAGTTGCTGTTATGGGTTGTCGTACTCGTGTCTTTGGCAATGACTACGATAAGACTAAACAAGTTATTCCTGGCCGTGGTAACTTATCTTTTACTACCATCAATTTACCTCGCTTAGCTATTGAGGCTCATGGCTCTATTTCTAAGTTCTACGAGTCTTTAGATCGTATGGTAAATATGGTCTTTGAACAGTTGTTAGATCGCTTTGAGATTATTGCCGATAAGCATGTCTATAACTATCCTTTCTTAATGGGACAGGGTATCTGGATTGACTCTTATCGCCTCCACTGGGATGACAAGATTCGTGATGTAATTAAGAACGGTTCTTTATCTGTGGGCTTCATTGGTCTTGCTGAAACTTTAGTAGCTTTAGTAGGCCAGCATCATGGTGAAAGCCAAAGCGCATTAGAGCTTGGCTTAAACATTATTCGCCATATGCGTGAGCTAACCGATAAGCAAACTCAAAAGACTGGCTTAAACTTCTCCTTATTCTCAACTCCTGCTGAGGGCTTATCTGGCCGCTTTGTGAATATTGATAAGAAGATCTATGGCATTATTCCTGGAGTTACTGATAGAAGCTATTACACCAATAGTTTCCACGTTCCTGTTTATTACAATATTAGTGCCGCTGATAAGATTCGTATTGAAGGTAAATTCCACGAATTATGTAACGCAGGTGCCATTTCCTATGTTGAAATGGATGGCGACTTAAACAAGAACATTGATGCTTTTGAGCGTGTAGTTCTTTATATGCGTGATTGTGGCGTTGGCTATGGCTCAATTAACCACCCTGTAGATCGTTGCCCTGTTTGTGGCTACGTAGGCGTAATTAATGATGTATGTCCTAAGTGCGGGCGTAAAGATGGTGAAGGTGTCACCATTGAGCGCTTAAGCAAGTTGGGCGTTGACTGCATCTGCCGTGGTTAATATTTAATAGTTTTTATTTAATTTTTCTCAAGCCTAAATTAGGAGACATTTAATGGTAACTAGAGTTCATGCTCGTAATGGTATTGTTGGTGAGGGTGTTAAGTTTGAGCGTATCCGTCGTGTGACTGGTTATTTAGTAGGCTCTTTAGATCGCTTCAATAATGCCAAGCAAGCTGAGGAAAAGGATCGTGTTAAGCACTTGCATGTCTCTGGCTCTTAATTAGATATTTGAAATCTTTGCACCAAAGGCCCTTTAATTACATTAAAGGGCCTTTTGTTTTGAAATAAGTTCGTTTTTGCTTTTTTTGGTCGTTTTGCAGTGAAAAAACTTAATTAAGATAGATTAATATTACTAAAGTATGTTTTTTAAATAAGTTTTGTGAGTGATTTTGAGGAGCTGCTATATGGATCAGGATTTAAAGGCATTAGAAAACACTACCTTGAAAATTGCAGGTGTAGTTACTGAGTCTATTGTTGATGGTCCAGGAATACGCTATACCATTTTTACTCAAGGTTGCCCTTTCCATTGCAAAGGATGCCATAACCCACAATCCCAGCCTTTAAAAGGCGGCATGGATGTTAAGCTTAAGATCTTTTATGATGAGATTAAGCAAAACCCACTGGTAACTGGTGTCACCTTCTCTGGAGGTGAGCCTTTTATTCAGGCAGGTGCATTAAGCCTATTGGCTAAGGTATTAAAAAGAGAAGGCTATTCAGTTTGGTCTTACTCTGGTTATACTTATGACAAATTAGAGCGTGATGATAAATTCCGCTCTTTGCTAGAGCAAATTGATGTCTTAGTTGATGGCCCATATGTTCAGTCCAAGCACTCTATGGATATTGATTTTAGAGGCTCTACCAATCAAAGAATTATCGATGTACCTAAGTCTTTAGCCCAAGATAAAGTAGTGTTGGCAGAAGGCTTTGTTTAGTGCAAAGTTTTAAGGTTAAACTTAATATTAAGGGGCTTATGCCCCTTTATTTTTTTTGATTAAAGTAAATTACTAACAAGTTCCATTAAACTGAATGTGTTCACCTAAAACTTTTTAGGATAATACGCTCTTAATATTTTACATGCTGAAATCTTGGCAAAGATTAAGCTAATTTTTTAGAGACAAAGTATGCAAAAGACTAAGTCAAAGCTATTGTGCCGATCTTGTGATTTAGTGGTACAACTGCCTCCTTATAAAAAAGGATATAGCTGCATCTGTCCCCAATGTAAGTCATCCTTGCGCTCAGCTAATAAAGTCTCTTTGGAGAATTTAGCTATTGTCTCAATTGCCTCAGTAATTATGCTGTTTACCTCATTGACTTTGCCTTTTATGAGTATTTCATCATATGGCATTAGTCAGTCGATGTCATTGACAACAATTGTTACTATTTTGCGTCGTGATTGGTCTTTATTGATGTACTTGTGCATTCTATTTACCTTTTTATGTCCATTAGTAATGCACCTGATAGTTATTGGCATAGTATTTTTTAAACTGACTGTTACCAGACGAATAGCCAACATTTATTCTTTTTGTCACCTGTTTTGTATGGTGGATGTATTTATCTTAGGTGTAATTGTAAGTTTGGTTAAGCTGGTAGCTTTGGCGAATGTAGATTTTCACTCAGGATTTTATTCGGCAATTTTATTTGCCATGCTCATGGTATGGTGCTATTCAAAAGGAAGCCCGTATACCATTTGGAATCTTCTCCAAAGACATGATACCGAGCTTAAATACGCTCATATAGGCATGAGAGGCATTGATCAGGGCCTGATTATGTGCCGACACTGCGGTATGGTCTATAAACGTAAAAAAAGAGCCTTAAGCAAGGATAGCAATCAGCAATATACAGACAGCTATCTCTATCAAGGAGCAGTGCATTGTCCAAGGTGTAATCATGCCAATGATTACAGAGCTATTAGTTGTTATCAAAAGACTATTGCTCTACTTTTGTCGGCTGTAATTATTTATGTCCCAAGTAATATTTACCCTATTATGGTAACTGAATACTTAGGTACAGCAGTAGGCTCAAACATCATTGATGGTGTGATTTCTTTGTGGGGCATGAACTCTTACTTTGTTGCTATGGTGATCTTTATCGCCAGTATTTGTATCCCCATGCTCAAAATCCTTTGTATTTTATGGCTAATGTATGCATCTAAATACGGTTTTAAGCGCAATCCTAGTAAGTACAATAAGCTTTACCGTATTGTTTTATTCATTGGTCGCTGGTCAATGATTGATGTTTTCGTGGTCATTATTATGTCCACAGTAGTAAGAATGTCAGGCTTATTAACTATTAGTCCTGGTATAGCTATTGTCTTTTTTAGCTTTACTGTGTTGCTTACCATGTTAGCAGCAGAAGAATATGATGAGCGACTGTTGTGGGATCATGCTTTATCCACCCGCTCTCATACCCTATTAGATGAAGAGGGGCGAGTGATTAATGACGACAAAGACTCAGATGCTATATTAAATCCTAATGCTAAAGAGTTATTGGTTAAAAACTATGAAAGGCTCAAAGGCTCAGTAGCCAAGCAAGATTCAGAACACCCAACTGAAGAGTAATCGTATGAACACACCGCAAAAAAATATAGTTACCAATGCTGTTGCCCAAGAGGTTGCAAGTGGTACTACTGCTTTAGAACGCAAACCAACTAAGTTTTCTTTAATTTGGGTTGTTCCTTTAATTGCCTTAATGCTAACAGGATTATTAATTTGGAATAGTACCTTTAATAATGGCCCTGTGATTCATATTACCTTGCCTAGTGCCGAGGGTATTGAAGAGGGTAAAACCTTAATTAAAACAAGATCGGTAACTGTTGGTGTGGTTAATGATGTTGTTTTATCCCCTGACTATCGCAATATCGTTCTAACTGTACAGATGGATAAAAATACCGAAGATCTACTAAGAGCAGATACTAGATTTTGGGTAGTAAAACCTCGTATTGAAAGTGCTGGTATTTCTGGTTTGGATACCTTACTTTCGGGATCTTATATTCAACTTAGTATGGGCACCTCAGATGCTTATGCTAGTGACTTTGTGGCCCTTGATGAACCTCCTATTAGACAAAATAATGAGGAGGGTCTTATGATTTCTTTATATGCTAATGACTCACGTAAGTTAAGCAATGGCGATATTGTTTCTTTTAGAGGTTTTAATGTCGGTGCTATTACTGAGACCCGCTTAGATATTGCCAATCAGCAAATTCATTATCGTGCTTTTATTAGAGAGCCTTACGATAAGCTAGTTAATCTTAATACCAAGTTTTGGATTAGCTCTGGTTTTGAGTTTGATATTACTACCTCAGGCGCTTCTTTACGTACTGAATCTATAGATAACCTAGTAGTAGGTGGCATTACTTTTGACAACTTTATTGATAATAGCGAGATCAAAGGTTCTGTGCCTGATAATACTACCTTTAGGTTGTTTACTCGTCGTGATGATGCTCGTGTCAGTGCTCTTGAGGGCTCCTTACTTTACGTAGTGATGTTAGAGGACTCTATTCATAATATTAGACCTGGCTCTATTGTGGTATATAGAGGCGTTAAAGTAGGTGAGGTGGTAAAAGCTCCTTGGTTTGAAGATGGCTCTCAGGTCTTTTCCTCTAAAGCACTGCCAGTGTTAATTGCTATTGATAGTAACAAAGTAAATAAAGAGGAAATCTCTAGCATTTTAGATGGTTACTTAAAGACCTCTAGCCTCTGTGCCCGAGTAGGATCTGCAAATTTAGTATTGAATAACAATCAAATTGATTTAACTGTAGACCCTAATAACAAGTGCATTGCCTCTCGTGATATTTTCAAAATTAAAGGCACTAAGACAGTCAATGGCATGCTAACTTACAATAGCTATAATGTTATTCCTTTAATTCCTATGCAATCATTAAGCGCCCAACTAGACGCTTTTATGGCTAAGATGAATGAGTTTGACGTGGCTGGTCTATCCACAGAGCTACAAAATAGCTTACGTGCTTTTAGTGCTGCTATGAACTCCTTTACTAGCTCTAATAATGCTGTAGAGCGCACCCAGGTTATTTCTAAGTTAGCTGATGCCTTTGAGAACTTTAATAACTCTGTCAAAGGCTATGGACCTGAAACAGAGCTTTATAAGACCTTACATCAAAACTTAAAGAACATAGAGCAAATTCTTCAAGATCTATCGCCTGCCATCAGTGAAGTAGGCCAAAGTCCTAAATCCATTATTTTTGGAAGCCAAGAAGATCCAATTCCACGCTCTCCAAAAGGAAAATAGAACATTACAATTAATGTAGAGCCTTCTAATCTGTAGCCCACAGGCATGGCTATCGATGCTATTGTGGATATCGCAGCTATCGCAGCTATCAATGCCTGTGGCGCTATTGTTGGGCAGTAGTTGATGAATTTATAGAAAAACTGGAGCCAATATGGGAATGCTTAAGCCTTATATTTTGTTGGGATTGCTTGCTTGTTCCTCATTAAGCGTAACTAGCTGCTCTATGGGGGCGGGCGAGGTTAACTTTGATCGCTATTCCTTAACCTTAGACATTGATCCTAAGACTTATTTATATCAAGCCGAGGTCGATTTATCTTTAGCTCCTGCTTTAGATCAGGGCGGTGTAGTACTGCAAATGAGCGACGTTACCTTACGTCCTGCCAAGAACTATCGTTATAGTGCTGACTTAGATAAAGAGCTGCGTTTACTCTTGGTAGATGAGCTATTAAAGGCTGATTTGGGTACAAGCATTCAGTCCTTAAAAACAGATGTTTATGTTTCACAGTTTCAAGGAACAATTGATGGTTTAGCTTTGGTTGCTTTCTCTGTGAAGTTAAGTGATATGAAAAGCGGTAAAACAATCTTGCTAAAAGATTATGCAGCACAAACTAATATCCCTCAGGATGGTTATGATGCACTAGTATCAGAGCTCAAGAATAGCTATTTGCAACAAGTAAGAGCTTTTATAAGCGACTTTAAGGCCTTTAAAGCCAAAAAATAGTATAAGTTTCTTCCTTTTTGAGCTCCTAAAATGCGCCTCATTAAAAAAATGAAGGCGCATTTTACTATCTAAAAGTACACTACATTAAACTAAAATATAGAATCCATGTAATTAACACTATTTAAATATGTGTTATTAAATTGCTGATAAATATGCCTTTCATTAAAAAAATCTTTAAATCAAACCAATTGCTCTCATATTAAAGATTTTTACCAAAATATTGGTAATTTTTTATAAATTTCTATTATTTTTATAAAAATCTGTCATTTATACGCAAAAATCACTAATAATCTCATATTTATCACCATCAAATTTAACCAAACTTAAAAAGTACACTAAATTAATCTTTTTATTAAAAACACTGTGTAAACACCCCAAACACCGCATCCAGTACCAATAATTACAGAATTATGCTTTCAGAGTGTATCTATCATGGCTTATAAAGAGCTTAAATAAGAGCTTTATAAAGGAAGGCATAAGCTACATAGATATAAAACAGGTGTTTAAGTAGTTTTTAACTCAGGCACTAGCACTTGCACAAGCACAAACCAATCCCTCCTAGCCTGCTTAAGATCAATAGCTTAAGAAAGAAGCCCATCGCAACTGTCCTCAGGCTCTTAAGGCTCATATTCTCCCCATATTGGCTGTTATTTTGGCTATTTGCTCTCTATTTGACTCAAATAACACTAAAACCAAGGCTTTTAGCTCACCTCAATCATAAAAAATGGGAAAACCTTAAAACTTTGCTATATCTAGTGCAGTGAATAAATCCTTTAAATATCATCTTTCTTGTGGAAAAAGTTTCTTATATAGATATAAAACATCTTTTTTGGTAGTTTTTAACCAAACCTAGGAGTTTAGACTTAAGCAGCAGGTTTTTTAGGTTAATAGGCCTTTATTCGCAGCTTTTACTGCTATTTTGAGGAGCTCTGGTGGCTTAAAGCACCTGTTTAACCACAAATAAGGGCTAAACCTAGGCTTTTAGCTCACCTCAATCATACAAAATGGGCAAACTTTTAAAGTTTGCTATATCTAGCGCTGCATATAAATCTTTTAAATATCGGCTTTCTTGTGGGAAAAATTTATTGTATAGATACAAATCAGCTTTTTTAGTAATTTTTAACTAAACGTTAGAGTCCTTAGAGCTTAGGCTTAAGTAGCAGGTTCTTTAGGTTAATAGGCCGATATTAGCAGCTTTTACTGCTATTTTGAGGAGTTCTGTTGGCTTAAAGCACCTGTTTAACCACAAATTAGGGGCTAAACCCAGACTTTTACCTCTCCTCAATTATACAAAATGGGCAAACTTTTAAACTTTGCTGTATCTAGCACTGCGAATAAATCTTTTAAATATCGGCTTTCTTGTGGGAAAAATCTGTTATATAGATACAAATCAGCTTTTTTGATAGTTTTTAACTAAAGCTAAGACTTAAGCTCTCGCTTAGGCTAGTTTTATGACTTTTGGTTGAAAAAGCACTTCTTAGCTGCATATTTACTGCTATTTTGAGGAGTTTAGGTGGATTAAAGCATCTGTTTAACCACAAATAAGGGTTAAATCCAGGCTTTTAGCTCACCTGAATCATACAAAAAGGGCAAACTTTTAAAGTTCGCTATATCTAGCACTGTAAATAAATCTTTTAAATATCGTGTTTCCTGTGGGAAAAGTTTCTTATATAGATATAAAACAGCTTTTTTGATAGTTTTTTAACTAAAGCTAAGACTTAAGCTCTCGCTTAGGCTAGTTTTATGAATTTTGGTTGAAAAAGCACTTCTTAGCTGCATATTTACTGCTATTTTGAGGTGTTTGGGGTAGATTAAAGCACCTGTTTAACCACAAATAAGGGCTAAAGCCAGGCTTTAGCTCACCTGAATCATACAAAAAGGGCAAACTTTTAAACTTTGCTATATCTAGCGCTGCAAATAAATCTTTTAAATATCGGCTTTCTTGTGGGTAAAGTTTCTTATATAGATACAAAACAGATATTTTGGTGATTTTTAACTAAAGCTAATACTTAAGCTCCGCTTAGGCTAGTTTTATGAGTTTTGGTTGAAAAAGCACTTCTTAGCTGCATATTTACTGCTATTTTGGGTAGTTTTGGTGGCTTTGAGCTCGTTTTTAACCAAAATCATAGTAAAAACCAGGCTTTTAGCTCTCCTGAATCATACAAAAGGGCAAACTTTTAAAGTTTGTTATATCTAGCACTGCAAATAAATCTTTTATATATCGGATTTATTGTCGAGAAAGTTTCTTATATAGATACAAAACATCTAATTATATAAGTCTTATATGGCTAAGGTATTTCTTTGAGTGCTGGCAGTGCTGAGCAAATCTCTTCCCATAAGAGCTCTTCATTATTATTTGAGCTGTTAAGCTCGATTACTCCTATTTTAGTTGGAGGCGCTATTAACTGAGCTATAGGTGATTGATGGTAGTGCCAAACATGGTTGTTAAGATCATGATTGCTTTCGTTAATCTTACTTTTACCTTGTAAGGCGTACATCATTTTAGGAGGCTTAGTACCTATGGCTAAACCACATAAATCGTATAAAGACAGCTCTTTTTGGTCTAGGCTTTGTTGTTGCTCTGGGCTTAACTGTTTTAAGGAGATGCTTGCTATGTTTAAGCAATACTTCTCTATAAGATTATTAATATGAGTTTTGATAATGGTATCGCCTGTAGAGTATTTAGCATCAAAAATAAGGTATTCACAGATCTCTGACGAGGCTATTTTTAAGACAAAATCAGGGTTATAGAAGTTAAAGTCAGCATCTTGGGTATCAATGCTGCTGTATGAGTTATTCTGATCCATTCTAAACAACATATTGTGGTTTTCGATATAGGAGCCAGACACAATGGGCTGATAATACAAAGTTATAGAATAAGGTGGTTTGCTGAAAAAATAAGTATTAGCAACCTTTTTCACTTCAGTATTTCTAGCTAGATTTACACGGTATTGGTAGTTAATTGGCCTCTGGTTGTTATCTGGGGTAAAACCATGGCTAATTAGCATGTTAATCAGACAATATAGGCAGTAGTACTCAAATAAGCTGTCTAAGGTTTTGGCCTCTAATATGAGGCGCTCCTTATTAAGATTACAACTTTCATGTTCAAAGTAGTCTTTCATACATGAATAAACATGATGGTATGGGGCTATTTGTTGATATACATTGCTGCTTGGCGGAAGAGAAGCAAAACGACCCTCCTTTAAGGCTTTATCATGGGAGTTAAAGCCAAACAGTTTTCCATATTGGTTTTTAACTTGTTTGAGCTTAATAATTTGCTCGTACAATAAGTCAAGATCACTGCTTAAGTTCTCATAGTTAAGCTTCTCTAGCGGAAATTGTAATTGATGAGATCTAAATGAGTTTGCTCTCATTTTGTCTTTTATAAGACAGGCTAACTCATTATGGATATTGATGGCATCTTGTAATACCTGAGCTAAGAATATACATATTTGTATATTCTCCTTAATTTTAAAATTCTTTATTTTGCAAACAGCAGGAATTCTCTTAGATACGGTTTGATTACTTGGGGTATAGCAAGGATCTTGAGCTAAGTATTGAAAGCTAATAGGGCTTATCGTTCTTAGATGATTAGGGGATGTTGGTTCCAAGATAGGCTCGTAGCTATATTTAGCCTGACTTGCAAAAGGTATGAAATTACTTTTATAACAAGTGACTACCTTGCCAATAAGTTTATTAAAGCTTTTGATAGTTAAAGATGACGTACGATCTTTATTGAGCTCTTGGGGGAACATTAAAGCAATAATGTCACTACAAGCCTTATCTGTCAGGCTCTCAATCATAGCTTGGATATGATGTTGATGCTGTGTTATAGAGCTTTGACAAAGAATATTAGGGCTTAATAAGGATAGAGTCTTCCAATCATTGACAACGATCTGTATGCCTATTGTTATCTGGTCGTAAAACAAGAAAAATGGCTTATCTTTTAGTCGTGGGTATTTAGTATTTCCGCCCCAGTAATAACCTTGGCTGTGGTGGTGTGCAGATAAGATAAACTGCCCAATATCAAAACCATTGATGGTTAAATTGATGCTACTAATGTTTTCCTCAAGAAGGTTATCGCTGAGCTTTAATGCTATCTCGTAATCGTCGCTTTCATAAACACTATAGTTGATGCCATCATTATTGATGGCTTTTAAAGCTGAAAGCTCAGTGCTTAAAGGAATAGTACTGGTAGTACTATGGTACTTGCTCTTGTTGATTAGAGTTAATTCAGCACTATACATGTAATTTCCTTTAAGCACCAAAAGTTAATTAAAACGAAAAGAACTGATAAAACATGCTTTCCATGCCTTGCTGATACATACGTTGTAGATGGGTATGACTCAAAGGCATACTTTCATATGGGCACAATCTTAATAGCTCTTCTATCAAAGCTTGATACTGCTGAGTAGAGCCCTTTATGGTAGGTAAGATCTTTTGGGCAAGAGCATAGTCAAGCACCATTAAAGATTTATCAGAGCTGGTGCTATTCATGTAATAAATAGCATTAGCACAATAGCGCTTTAGCATGTTGCAAGAGCGTTCAGATAAAGGCATGAGCAGTTTTTCTTGGCTAAATAACTCACAAATGGATTGCCATTTTGCTGTAGCCAGGTCATTGCTCTCACATAGATTAAGTGAGCTATTGTTTCTATTAGTAGTGCTATTAAAGGCACTTATCAGCTGTTCATAAGTAATGGTACTCTGGTCATCACTATATTGATTGGCTCTGCGCTCTTGTTCGTCGGCAGTTTTATTAAGGCCTAAAGTAATAATAAAGCTACGATCAATAAAGCGCTCTGATAATGGCTCAGTAGTATGGTCATTGTTGATGGTGGTAATAAAGCGTAATTGTTGTGGCAATATAAACTTATGATCACCACCCAAGTTTAAATAGGTTCTATGATTAGCATCCAGATCGCAGGCGCTAAATAGAGGAGACCAGTAATACTCTAAGGGGCTTAAGTTAGCTTCATCCAACAACATGAGATAAGGGTAGGTATGATCTACGCCTTTTGAGCTGTGCATAAGATATAAGGCTTCATCATTAAGCTGTTTAAAAGCATTGAATGCTAGTGCATTACTTGGCTCTAGTTTTTTGCTAATAGGGTTGTAGAAGCCAACAAAATCTTTAACTGATCTCCAGTCTTTTTCTACAGAAACCTCAGTAAAGCGCTCATAAGGAGAGTTGTTTACATCATAACTATTTAAGTTATGAGCTAAACCTAAGGATTGAGCCAATAGGCGACATAATGAGGTTTTACCACAGCCTGGTCTGCCTGATAGAGTGGTAATAAAGCCTTGGGTGATACACAATAAAATATTGGCAGTATCATTTATACCAAAGTTCTTATAGCCACTGCTTTTAATGAAAGAGTGGACTCGTTCAATAATTTGCTGACCATCAATATAAATATGATTATGCTTTAGCATATCATTAGCTAAGTAGATTGGCTTATTTACGCTATTTTGTGCATTGGTATCGTTACTGATGGCTACTTGATTATTAGTACTCTTACTAGCTTTGGACAGTTCGGTAATTTGTGCTAATTGCTGCTGATACTCATTACGAGCATGGCTTAATTGCGCCTTTAAATTTAAAAGCTCTATTTTAGATTGTTCAATGCTAACTTGTAGCTGATCTTTTTGGGCAATACGGTCTAATAAAAGCTGATTAAACTCTTGTTGCTGATAGGCCTTGTAATTATCCTCCTTAAGTTTAGCTTCCTGAACATTAGCTTGTTTCATATCCAGATAGCTCTTGAAGAGAATAAGTTGAGTTGGGTGTAAATATGTTAAGGCACTAATAGAGTTAAAAGCGCTAAAAACATGACTATAGTAAGTGTTGTATGAGTTACAGCCTTGATGACTACCCATATGTTGAGCTTGTTGCTTTAATTTTGAAGTGAAATTAGTGTCAGCAATAATAGTTGCATAGCAATTATTTAAAAGCATGCTGATCTTAGTGAGTCTTAAAATGCCTAACTTAAGATTCTCACTATGATCAATATATTGTTCAATGGAGCGTAATAGCCCCAAAATGTCATTAATAAAGCCTAAGTATAAGGCAGCTATATTAATTTTTGAGGCAAGAGAACATACTAGGGCGTTTACTCGCTCTTGGTGCTCATCTTGGAGTGCGTCAGCTTGATTATTTGAGTTAAGTTCGGTAAAGGCACTGTAGTCTTTTTCTATTTGCTCGTTAAGCAAAGAGCCTTGTTTTATAAGGTTTTGAATATGGTTAAAAGTGGCTGGATCGTCTAAAAAATTATAAAAGGACTGTTGTAAGTTATAGTCTATGGTCTTTACAACAATGCGTGATTCCAGCCACTTATTTTGGACATCGGCGTTAGAGGAGAACTTTGCGAGTAGTTGATTGTAAAGCTTTTGCTCAAAGGCAATGAGGTTGGCTGGGGTGAGCTGTTTAACAAGTTCATCATGCTCAATATCCAAAATACTATTTAATAGCTTGGCTTTGATATGGGGATTATATAGAAAATCATCAATAGCTTTGAGTAAATTGTCTTTATTTACAAAGAATTTTTTTAAATAATCGGCAAACTTATAAATACGCTCATCATGCAAGTAAGAAGGATTAGCATAGAGCTTTTTACAAAGTTCTAGGATGTTAGATTGATCCTTTTCTGTTAGCTCAAAATAGGTAAATAGATCTTGGGAAATGAGTTTTGAGAGTTGCTCAAAATTAATAAAATCAGTTTTATCTTTATCCGATACATTTTCATTAAAAGCTTTAACATACATGAGCTTAAAGTCTTTAATGGCTAATATGTGCTTTTTAAGTTCGCTATATTGATAAACATAAATAAAGTAATCGCAAGCTTCGTTGGCAAAGAGCTCGAGGTCATTGTTATTAATTTTGTAGTGCAAAGGACCAATGAGTTTATCATCGACTGCAAGCAGGATTTTATCGGTAAGCAAAGGCTGGTCTAAAGAGCTTAAACTTAACTTCTTGCAGCTTATGATTTCGTTGTAATTTTGGGCAGTATGAAATACCTGATAAAACTCATTAACGTTAAGTGGGCTAAGGTTAATATTACAAAAAGGATTGCTAAACCTATCTTCATAACAAAAGCAATTAAGAATAACATCCTGATTATCAGTATTATTACTTGCAATTGAAAGGGGACTAAACAAGGTAAACTTGACTACTTGTCCTAAGCTATTGAGTTTACTTTGCCATTGCTCATTACTGGCGATTTGAGGAAAGAAAATACGTAAACAATAATGGTCATTATTGTTTTCCATATTATTAGAGTTAGCTAAAAAGGCTGGCAAGTTAGCTTTGCTAAAGAATAGGCCATTACCTTCGTAATCATCCTCAGGAGCATTCTGAAAATAATAAGGAAAGAGATCAATGGCAAATAAGGTTGATGCTAATTCATTGGCTGATGGTTCAAAAATATTCTTTAAAAAACCAAGACCTGTAAGAGGCAACTGCTGTTGATCTTTCATAATAGTCCCATCAATTAATAAGCAAATAATACTAAAATCATAGTATCTAACTATGAGATAGCCAATAGTTTATTAAAAAAAAGCGCACTTTCGTGCGCTTAGTCTTAAAAGATAAATCACTATTTTCCAATACAAAATGTGGAAAAAATGATGCCTAAGATATCATCTGAGGTTACCTTTCCAGTAATGGTTCCTAAATGATTTTGAGCTAAGGTAATTTCTCTTGCGGTAAGAACAAGATCGCCTAGCTCTAGCATCTGAATAGCTCTTTGTATAGCAAGATAGCTTTCTTGGAGTTCTGATAAATGACGGCGACGAGCTGAGAATACGCCCTCGGATGGAATAATACCAAGTATTTCTTGAAGCTTAGTGCGTAATACATCTAAACCACCATCTTGCTTAGTAGAAGTACTAATTTGTGGGTATTGGTTTAATGGCTCGCTATTTAACAGCTGTTGGGTCTGCTCGTTAGGAGGTAGATCTTGCTTTGATTTAACTACTAGGATGTTCTTTGGATTATCAAAAACCTTTTTAATATGATTAAGGGCTTCTAAAGCGTCATAAGCTTCTTTAGAGCTATCAATCATAAGTAAAATTAAATCAGCCTGCTTAAGCTCATCAAGAGCTTTTTGAATGCCAATAGCCTCAATTTCATCTGATGGGGTATCTCGAATACCAGCGGTATCAGTAATAGTTACAGGAATGCCTCCAATTTCGATGTTGACGGTTAAAACATCTCTAGTGGTTCCTGGAATATTAGTAACAATAGCTCTATCAGCTCCAGCAAGAGCATTTAGTAAAGATGATTTACCTGCATTTGGCTGTCCTGCTAGAACAATACGTGCGCCTTCATTAAGCTTTACGCCTTGATTAGCAATAGTTTGGGCTTGTTGAGCTAAGCTTAAAAGTTCTTTGAGTTCATCATTGGCCTTGCCAGAGTCAAAGAAGTCCTCATGCTCCTCAGGAAAGTCCAAGCAAGCCTCAATTCTTACTCTAAAGTTGGTAAGTTTCTGGGTAAGTTCATCTAAACGATTAGCAAAGGCTCCGCTTAAAGAGGCTAAAGCGGCTTTGGCAGCACTCTCAGAGCCTGCTGAGATTAAGTCTTCAACTGCCTCTGCTGCTGTTAAATCCATACGACCATTGAGAAAAGCTCGTCGAGTAAATTCTCCAGGCTCAGCTTGTCTTACGCCTTTAAATTTAAGAACGGCGCTTAGCACTCTTTGAGGAACGATATTTCCACCATGGCCTTGAATTTCGATAACATCTTCGCCTGTATAAGAGTGTGGGCCTTTAAAATAAAGTAAAACACCCTCATCAATAACCTCATCACCATCGTAAAACTTACTAAAGTAAGCATAACGAGGCTTAAAAGGGAAAACCTCAGAGCCGTCTTGAGCGTCAGTAGTATTTTCTTTTTTAGTAAGCTTGCTTGCAACGTATAAGGCTAATGGTCCTGAAATACGAATGATAGCAATGCCACCACGTCCAGGGGCCGTAGCAATAGCTGCAATTGAGTCAGTAGAGTCTGCCATAAAGCCACCTTTTAATTTTTCTAAACAAATTAATAAAAAAGCCTCAAGATTGAGATTACCAATTATGGTGTCTATCAATGCTTGAGGCTTCTTGTTTGTTTCTAGCTAAACTTTACTTAGTAGGGACGTTCTTTACGTGAAGGCCCTTCTTCTCTAATGATCTGTAAATAATCACTTGTTGGAAGATAGTAAAGATGTTAGAAATTAACCAGTAGACGGTTAAGCCTGCTGGGAAGGTACAGAACATGAAGGTAAAGACTAATGGCATTGCCATAAAGATCTTCTTCTGTAATGGATCTGTTGTAGGGGTTGGTGACATCTTCTGGATGAAGTACATGGAAATACCATACAGAATAGGGGTCACAAAATAAGGATCATGTACTGATAAATCGTCAATCCATAAAATAAATGGTGCATGACGTAACTCAGTAGACTCCATTAAGGTCCAGTACAATGCAATAAAGATTGGCATCTGGATTAATAATGGGAAACAACCTCCTAATGGGTTAACCTTCTCATTCTTATAAAGACGCATGGTCTCTTGACCAAGCTTTTGGCGGTCATCGCCAAAGCGCTCACGAAGCTCTTGCATTTTTGGAGCTAATAAGCGCATCTTTGCCATAGAAGTATATTGGCTCTTGGTAAGTGGGAATAATACACCACGTACAATCAAGGTTAAGATAATAATGGAGAAGCCCCAGTTACCAACAAAGCTATGGATGAACTCAAGAATCTTAAATAATGGAATGGAGATGAACCATAACCAACCATAGTCAACGGTAAGGTCAAGGTTTGGAGCTACCTTTTCCATTTCATCTTGGCTCTTAGGGCCTACCCACATTGAAGACTTAAACTCATGGCTAGAGTGAGCATCAATAGTAGTAGGCTCGGTACGAATACCGATAATAGCTTCGCTGCCATCCTTAGAGGCATTAGAGAATACTACGTTTTGTACACCCTCAGTGGTATCACCGATCCATGCAGAAACGAAGTAGTGTTGAATCATTGCAACCCAACCACCAGTAGTTTTTACACTAATAGGTGCCTTTTCTAAAGAAAGGTCAACTAAATCCTGAAGAGTGTTCTTTTCATAGCGAGTCTCAGCAGTGGAGTATGCAGTGCCACGATAAGCACCAGCCACCATCATAGCGCCGCCTGGTTGCTCTTGTAAGCTAGCATCAACAGTTTGCTTTAACTGACCATAGAATGCCATAGAGAGTGGCTTATCGGTATTGTTAACTACATCGTACTTAACATCAACTACATAAGAACCACGCTTTAAGGTATAGGTCTTGGTATAGTCCACACCGTTTTGGCTAAAGTGTAAAACAGCACTTACGCTATCCTCGCCTTCCTTCATCTCATAGCTGTTAGCGCTAGAGGTATAGGTAGGACGGGCTTTAGAGTCTGGGCCGTTGGCACCAATAAGGCCTGATTGAGACATATAGACAAAGAGAGGATCATTCATTAAAAGATGGAATGGATCATCCTTGTTTAGCTCTTGCATAACCTTTAAGAGCTTAGCATCAACTACGTCACCACCAATAGAGGAAATAGAGAGCTTTAAGGTGTCATTACTTAAAGTAATGAGTTTACCTACAGAACCCTTAGTGCTTTCAGCAGCGGCAACTTGCTCAATTCGCTGAGCATGCATTTGAGCTTGCTGCTCCATGGTGATCTTATCTCTTTCCCAACCCCAGTAAATGAAGAGGGTTAAAGTTAAAAAGAGAATAAAAAGTATGTTTCTTTGTTGTTCCATAATCACGCCGCGAGAGGACAGTCGAAGTAAATCGAATGGGATTCGCAGCCTCCTCCTTTCTAAATTCGGTTAGATAAGTTTTGCTTGGTAAGAAGTTTGAGCTTCTTAATATGTCACACCGTCTTTAGTTACCACTAGAACACCATCAACTAAAACAAAAAATTGTTTTGATGACAGAATTAGTTGTAAAAAAGACAGTTTTTCTTGAGCATTACTAAACCAATAGCTTTAGTAACTCTCAAGGCAATAATAGGTGGCGAACGTCGTTTTTAACTTCAAAAAGTTCAAACTAAGGCTAACTTAGGTGATCTTAGTAATAAAGATCTTTTCAGTAGCCGTAAACAAATCACCAAAATTTATCAAAGATGGCTGCCATCCATTAGGAAAGGAAACAGCTCATTATATTTGCACATGCTAAATCAAAGTCAGGTCTTAAGTAGCCTAAGATAAAACTTAATAAGCTCAGTACCATAAGTTATATAAGATAGGTTTAAGTTCAGTTCCAGCAATTTAAATTAGCTTAAGTACGCTAAATTGCATTTAGGTACAGTTCCTAAAATAAATGCCGCATAAGTACTAAAACTCTTTTAACTTACGCTTAAGAGACTTATTTATTGCTCTAAATATAGAACTTAAGGTTAACCTTGTTTAGACAGCAAATAAAAAAAGGTGCCTACCTTGCCTTGGCAAGATGTTAATGCAACTTTTTGTATTAGTGACTAATACCATTGCCCCAAACTAAGCTATTTTACTGTTTACAAAGCCTGATAGCACCTATAAGGATAAGTAGTTGCTAGTAGGTTTTGCGTGCCAGAAAAAGTGCCGTCTATTATACCTGAGCATTGTCTGCGTTTTTTCATTTTGCACTCTACTTTTAACGATAAAGATCACATATCTTTGGTTAGTAGAGGAAAAAGAACAGGCATACACTTACTACAAAGTAAAGACTTACTTTGGTAAGTTTTGATCAGACGTTACATCCTTTAAGGATTGGTTGTTTTCGCTATTGTCTTGGGAAACTTTGTTAAGGTGGCTATCAAAGTCAGACTTTTTAGGTACTGGATCAATACCACCTTCGTTTAAGGGATGGCATCGACTAATACGTTTTGTGCCGAGCCACATGCCCTTAACAAGACCCCATTCTTGAATGGCCTCTAAGGTATATTGCGAGCAGCTTGGATAAAAACGACAATGCTGACCTAATAATGGACTTAGAAGTTTTTGGTAGGTGCGGATCATTAAGATCGCCGATTGCCCAACTGGCGAGAGATTTGAGCCCATAGCCTATCTAAAGTTGAACTAATATCGTGATTACTAATGTCACCAATACCTGGTCGAGCTAAAAAGACCAGATCTACATTAGGAAGGGAATCTTGGGAGAGCCTAAAAGATTCTCTAACTAAGCGCTTGACGCGATTACGCCAAACAGCACGTTTTAAGACCTTTTTAGGCACAATTAGCCCGAGACGTGGGGTGTCGGACTCATTCTTGCAAGCAAGAATAAGTATACCTTTAGCACCAACACGCACGGGCTTTTTAAATACCTGGTTATATTCCTCGCTAGTAAGAAGTCTTAACTCGCGAGGAAATGATAAATTAGGCATTTATTTCAAATTAAACGCTTAAACGCTTGCGGCCCTTAGCACGACGACGTGAAAGAACCTTACGGCCATCAGCAGTGCGCATACGCTTACGGAAACCATGGGTGCGCTTACGCTTTAAAACGTTTGGCTGAAAAGTACGCTTCATTTAACTATTTCTCCAAAGGATGGCATAGTCTCGTGTAAAGACATGCCTTATATAAGGTGTGCAACCCAAGCGCAGAACACCTAAATATAAGCTTAAGCACATCAGTTAACTGATTACCACTAAAAGCGTCGGTGAAGAGGCTTGGCACTGGATGCTTAACAGCATTCAGCTAAGTTCATAGTGTGTCCAGTGATAGAGTTTCTATTACTAGACACAGTCAAGGATCAGTAAATATACCTTAGTTAGTTAATCTACTGATCCTTGAGAAAAATCTGGAGTAGGTTTGAGGCAACACCTACTAACAGTAGGGGCCAAACTTACTGAAATGCACATTTTACAGTGTTGCAAGTCACAAAATCAAGGTTTTTAACTTATTATTTATTTATATTTGTTAGCTTTTGATTATTAGGTGCACACATATGGCTGATCAGTAATTATTAACTTACTTTAATAAGTTCTTTAATAAAAGATAGTTAAAAAACTCTCTTTGCCGTCAATCTATCAAAGCTAAAAAGTCCTATTTTCCCTATAAACTCGATCAGTATCTGAGTTAAATTTGCCATCAATAGAAATTTTGTGCCAAGTTTACGCCAGAAAACAAGATAAATAACAAGAATCAGTAAAAATCAGCATCTGAGAGTAAAATTTTTGATCTCTTATTGTTAAAAAAATGCTAAAATGGGGCACTTTAATCGTAAAGCTAAAACTTTCATTATTTTGGTTAATGAATGACTTTTAGTTTCATAACTTTTGATCTTTAAATAGATCCTCTTCTTTGCTGATGTTAAAGGAAAGCTAGCTCTTTTCTGTAGCTCGTTGAAATTAAGATAACGCGTTATTAAAAAATATCAGTGTCTAATACAACACAACCTACCAGAGAGTTGTCTAACAGACAAAATGGCTCTTTGGAGAAAATAAGGCATCAAAAGATAGTTCAATCAGGAGTTACTTGTAGCTTTTGATCTTTTGCGCCCTAAAAAAAGTGATTTAGGCTGTGTTTTTTAGCAAAAAGAGGTTCATTTTTAAGATAAAATAAAGGCTGGTGAACAATTTAGTATTTTTAGATACAAATTGATTAAAGTGGCCTTGATTTAAAGATTTTAAGGAGCTTTTGTTTAGTGCAAAAGCGCTAGGTAGCATCACTAATTAATTTAGTGGTGTTTTGAGTGGAATCCTAAAGTAGATTATTAAGTCTTACTTTATTTTTTCCTCATGGTTTACGAATAAAGATTCCCGAGCTAACGCTTCTACTTCAAAAACAGCACTTTGGTGCTCATTGTGCTTTTTTTCAAGTAGGTGGCGGGGGTGATATTCTGTTGCCATCAGGTAAAGGATTTGGATGCTATCATGGCAAGTCTGGCGACACGCCATTTTGCGTGTAGCCGCTGCTACTGAAGAGTCTTTAGAAGCGCAAATTATCAAGCTATTCTTTACTCAAGTAGGAATGGTATTTGATAAAGACCTTAATAAGGTACGCTTTGTTTGCCCTAGTGAATACGTCTATAAGTCTTTTAGTCCTTATAGCATGCGTTTTTACTATGAGCTAAAGAACCTTTTGGGCACAAATGATCTTGGTTTTTCTTTGGAGGTAGTTTCCTCCAGAGAGTTTTTGCTATTGCAAGAAAATGGCACTATTCCAAGTCAAGAGACCTTGAGTTCTATTAGCTTAGAACAAGCACCTGATGAGGTTGTAGGGGATTCAGTATTCCCTACTACGGCTTGTATTGCACTCGAAAATAGCTCAAATAATGAAAGCTTAACCATGGGAACTGTGTCATCAGTGGCCCACGATGACGCTCGCCCAAAAAATAAGCCAAAGACCAAGGCCTCAAGCGAAGTTAAGCCTACTGGCACTCCAAAGTCTCAAAAGACCACCAAGACTACAAAGACCCAAAAGAAAGACACTACCTGTGTTAAGAATAGTGCATCTTTAGAGTCTAATAATGCCTCCACTCAAGATTTTGGTGCTAAAGAGTTAAATACTCCAGACTTTACTCGTCTCTTTAATATCAAGCCAAAATCAAGAGCCTTATTCTCCACTCCAGAAGGATCAATATTATTTGATCCAAGCGCTAAAGATACAAAAACTGGAGAGGCTGCAGAGCTTTTTAAGAAATATCACAACTCTACAATCTTTACTAGCAAGGCCAAGTTTGAAGCCCAAGCTAAGTTATTACAAGAGCGATCTTATCAGGAACAAAAAGCAGAGGTTCTTGAGGATAGCGTATGCGAGCAATCTCAGTTTAAACAAAGCACTAAAGCTGGTAATCAAACCTCTTTAAAGACAAGTAGAGCCTTAGATAATAAGGCTTTTGGCGTTTCTAGCTATGGTAGCAACAAGCCTCAAGCATCAAGCGCCACATCTGCTCAAGAAGGTGCTAGCTATTTCAATACTTTTAATGCCAATGGTGGCTTTAAAAAAGGCGCTTTAAACACTCCAAGTGTTGAGGATGACAAGCAGGATAAAAAAACTAAGTCACGTACTAAAGTTAGCAAACTTAGTAAAGAGCAAGCTAAGTTAGCTGCCAGTTACTTTGATTTTTATATTAAGTCTTGTAAGGACTGCCTAAAGAAAAGCAAAACATATGGCGTAGTTATGGATAAACTTAAACCAGTTTATCCACCTGAGAATCTTAGTGATAACTCTAAAGGCAAGGCAAAATATGGTGAGTGGGTCAATAAGTCTCGCATGCCTCTTGATCCTTTTGGCCGTCCTATCTCATTGTATGAGTTAGCCGCTCGTAATATGTGCATGGCTGAGGTCATTAATAATAGTGAGCTCCGTTACAATAAAATTAGTGAATTACCTATCACTGATTTTACTAATGGCAGACATAGAGTTATTACTGACAACATGTCAATTTATGAGCTCTGTTTGTTAGCTACTGATTTGTCTTATTTATCAGGCATTCCTTTAAACCGTTTGTTTGTTTCTGGTAAAAGAGATGATGTATTGCGTTACATCAATCAGTTCCGCTTTACCGATGACAAGATCCATCCTTTTGTGCCTGAGAGTAGGTTTAATACAGGCTTTAAATATGGCATCAGCGATTTAATGCTGGCTCGTGCCAAGAAAGATCCTGCTATTTTGCCTTATGTTTTAGAAAAGCTTGACTATAGCAAAATCAATTACAAGCTTGATCATCAAGATAGTCTTGGCCTTAATCTGCCTCAAAGACCAGATGAGAAGAGTCTATTGCTTAAGCTTAAGCCACATCATTTATTGGATAGTGAGTTCTTTAGTGAGAACTCAGAGCTTGTTGATAATACAGAAGTTATTAATGTAGATATGAACAAGCTTTCCGCTTTGGCTGCTCAAAATGAAGCTAAAGTAGCAGAGATCTATCGTCAAGCTTTAATCAAGGTTAAAAATTCTAAGCCTGAAAAGAGCGTTGTATATCACATACCTCGTTATTACGAGATTATTCCATTAGAAACTTTGGAACGTTATTCTTTTAGCTTTTTAAAAGATAAAAGCAATTATGAGTTAAAGAGATTAACTCTTTATCCTAAGTTAAAAAATGGAAAAGTTGATTACTCTCATCCTATAGAGTGCGTTCAGATTCTGCCTCCTGCAGGTGTCTCTTTGACTACTTATAAGCAATCGATGCAGTCTGCTTTAGATTTTCTAAAGGACAATGCGTCTGCTAAATTCATGGAGCGCTTAGATCGTAATCTTGAGAAAAATAAAGAGTTCAAGCAGGAAAAAGCTGCTAAAGCCAAAGCTAAGCAGAATAAGCTCAAGTTAAAGGCTCAAGATGAGCTTAAGCTTGATACTAGTGCTATTAGTAATGACGCAACAGTAAAACCAGTAAAGCAAACTGAGTTTACTGTTGTTGAGCAAGATATTAGCTCTAATATTAGTGCTAAGGCAGAAACTTGCGCTCATAGCAATGAGTTTAAGGTAGTTGAACCTGAGGTTGCACCAAAGACCGCTCAAGCTCCATTACCTGAGTCACAGCCAAGCTCCAAGAGCAATAATTATCTTGAAAAAGATGAGAGTAAGGCTCTTGATCGCATCCATATGCCTGATTTTGCCTGTGCTGTTAATGGTGTGGTCAATGATCCTTGGCTTAAACCAGGCCAAGTGGCTATGGCTAATCCTTGGGAACAGGCTGGAGCTAAATCTAAAGCACTTTTAGAGCGCTTTAATAATCGCAATCTTGCCTCTAGTCAAAACAATGATAATGCTACTTGCAACAGCAAGTCGGCAGGAAATGACTCGTCTCGTAAGATTAGGGTTTATAGACCTAATGACTCTTTATTTAGCGTTAATAATAAACATCATCTTGAGATCCCTGTAGAGCAAGGTAGCGCTAAGGCTTTAGCCATGATCTATGCTCAAAAAGCTCAAGAGGATGCTCAAAACGGCGATAAGACTGGCTATCCATATAACTATGGTAAAAACTTACCACCAGCTACTGAGGTGGTTGATAACAATAAGCCTCAGGAAAATGGTGTCGAGTTTACAGATTTTATTCCTAATAATGCAGATAAGATTAAGAGTAAAGCTGCCAATAGTCATAACACTACTGTAGCAAGTAAGCCTCGTAGTAAGCCACGATTACCATATCATGAGCTCATGCCTATTATTGTAGACGGCATGATCTTGGATATTAATGACAAGGCTATTTATGAAGGACACTTGGACAGTGACTACGCTAAAGAAACTATTGCTGCTCGTAGCCATAGCCATGATCCATGGAAGGCTCCTTTATCTTTAACTAATGCAGACGGTTCTGTAGTTCCTTTACCTAAAGAGAAACAACAGTCTCAAGAGTTGGGTGTTCGTCGTCAGGCTTTTGAAAACAAGCCTGGTGCGCTCAGTCATGTCTTAAATAATGGTGAGCAAGTAAGATCTGTCCATAACAATATTCCTGCTGCCAATGAGATCTACTATAACGAGTATGATCCAGAACTAGCTTATGCTGCTAAGACCTATACCTCCCCTGCACTTAATGTAGGTTCAGGAGATCATGGGGTACTTACCTTATTTGGTAAGGATGCATGTGACTATTTAGCTTATCAGGCAAAGCATCAAAAAGAACAGCAACAACTTATAGAGGAAGCTTTTGATAAAGGCATTTCTCCATATGATATTTATGATCGCCCAGAAACTATTGCTAGCAAGTTAGAGTTTATTCGTGCTCAAAACAAGCTAGAGGCTCAAAAAGAACAGCAAGCTGCTCAACAGAAACAGCAAGCTGCTCTAAAGGCACAACAGGATTCCCAAAAGGATCAAGTAGCTACCAAAAATGAACAGCAAGCTGTTCAAAATAGAGTAGTTGATTACGATGCGCTTAAGGCTCAAGAGCTCAAAGTATCTGTAATTAGCTTCCATGATGGCTTAGGTGATAATGATGAGCTTAATCCTTTATGGGATGCTACTCCTCATATTCCTAAGTTCTCGTCCTCATCTCCTAAGAGAATTTATATTGATGACTTTAATAGCATTGATACCCGCTCTTTAGACGAGCGCTTAGATGAGGAATTGTTTGGCGACTGGAGTACCAATAATAAAGCTCATAAGGTATATCCTGAGATTTATAGCACTAATAATGGCTACTACAAAAAGCCTTGCCATGTTTTAACCGAGCAAGAGCGTCAAGAGTTCTCCAAGAGAGCTATTGAAAATAGCCGTTGGTTTAACCTTGTTCAGTCTGAATTAGAGAATTTGGACAAGGAAATTAATAGTGTTGTTTGCGCCAATAACGAGTTTACCAATCCAGCTCCAGCTCAAGCTCAAGCTCAGGTTCAGGCTCAAGTGCCAGCTCAGATCCAAGCCCAGGCCATGGATCAGGCCCAAGCTCCAGCCAAAGAGCAAGCTCAGGCCCCAGCTCAAGAGCAAGTTAAGGCTCAAGAGGCAAGCTTTGTTGAGATGCAGCCTCAGGCCCAAGCTCAGGTTCAGGCTCAAGTGCCAGCTCAGATCCAAGCTCAGGCCAAGGATCAGGCCCAAGATTCAGCTCAAGAGCAAGTTAAGGCTCAAGATGCAAGCTTTGTTGAAGTGCAGCCTTACGCTCAAGAGCAAGGTACAGCTATTGAGGTAGAGACTGAGAGCTATAGCGTTAGTGATATAGCTTTACAAGATTACTGTGCAGGTCAGCCTTATGAGCAATCTGTAGAGCAAACTTACACCCCAATACAAGAGCCAGTAGCTGTTTGCGAGCCATCTAATAATGTATATCCTCAACAGGATATGGCTTTATCTGAGTACTATGTAGAAGATTGCATTTGGTATGATGAAGTAGACAGTTATTTAGATGTTCTTGCTATTTCTAGCGTACCTGCAGCTGTTGAATTTGCTGACTACATATATATTGATCGTACAGATAATCTCCTAGAGGATGAGGTTCTTGACGATTTAATTGATTATCCTTCTGCTCTTTGCGGTCGTGGTTGGGAGTATTTTGAGGTAGAAACAAGAGTTATTAATACCTCTACACAACTCTATTACGTAGACGCTTGTAATGATGCTTACTCTAATATTGAAGGTGGCAAGCCTTGGTTTGCTGCATTTGAGAGTATGGCTCTACGTGATGAGTTCTGCCTGGCCAATGATTGCGATCCTGAGGAGTTACAGGAGTATATCTTTGAGCTTGAGCCTTCTACTTTTAACCATGATACTGCTCATGGCTATGATGTAGACTCTAACTACTCTATGAGTGCAGATGAGATGTACCGTGAGCAGGATATGATCGATTTTGCCTTATATGATGAGTTTGACCAGTTAGAAGCTTGGGAAAATGAGTCAGTATTAGAGCAACTTGCTCTTATTAATCAGCAAAATGGTTATCAAGCTCCAATGCCTATGCAACAGGCTAATAACATGGCCTGTCCAATGGATATGGGTATGCCACAAACCATGGGTAATGGTTATCAGGCTTTAAACCCAATGCCTCAGGCTATGAGAGATCCAGCTCCAGTACCAGTACCTGAGCAAGTTAGCGCACCAGCACCTGTTAATAATTGTGTGCCTGTGCCTACTAGTGCTGTAGCTTCAGCTCAAGCACCAGCTCCAGCGCCTGTTACTGTCTCAGCTCAAGTGCCAGTAAGAGCACCAGTTTATGCTCCAGTACCAGAGTTTAATAACGTAGCCTATCCAATGGATATGCGTGTGCCTCAAGGCATGGATTATGGTTATCAGGCTTTAAACCCAATGCCTCAGGCTATGTCAGCTCAGGGAGTAGCACCTGCACCAGTGAGCGCACCAGAAGTGCCAGCAGCACCTGTTAATACCTGTGCACCTGTGCCTACTAGTACTTTAGCTCATGCTCAGGCACCTACTAGAGTGCCAGTTGCTGCGCCAGCACCTGCAGCTCCAGCACATGCTGTGCCTGCGTCTGTTGCTGTGCCAACTCCTGCTGTGCCTGCTAGAGCTCCTGTTTATGCTCCAATGCCAGAGGTGGATGATATGAGCTATCCAATGGCTTGGGATGAAGAGCAGGAAAATGGTCTATATATGGATAGTGCTAGGGGTGAGGATTATTTTGATTCTACTCCATGGTCTGCGGCAATGCCTGAGCCATTTATGGCTACCAATACGGTATCAGCAGGACAAATAGCTGCATCATCTGAGCGCATGATTGAGCCTATTAAGGATGTTCATAACCTTAATATGAACCTTAATTCTATGGATCATGGCGCTAATATGCCTCAACAAGGCGTTGTTGCTCAGGGTTATATTAATCAAGCTTTTGGCAGTGCTAATACTCCAGTATTTGATCCAAATAATGTTCTAAGAGAGGCTTCTGTAAAGACCTCTCCACGAGGCATGGATGAGTTAAAGGCCGCTCAAGCTTTAGAAGCTTTAGAGCAGGAGCGTTTAGCTCAGCTCCACATGGGTGATGCTTTTGACAATAAGGAAATCGATAAGCGTAATGCTCAAGCGGTACAGAATGTAATTGAGCAGGCTTATGCTAATCAAAACCTTAAGTCTGGTTTATCATCTTTGCCTTTACCAAGTTCATTCTTAAACAAGGTAAGTAATACCTCTCATGTTGGTGAACACGATAAGGTAGTAGGACTTAATAGTAGTAAGCAGGCCTTTAATAACAATGGTCAATTTGCTAAAGGACCAAGTGTATTAATGCAATTGGCTCAGGGCAAACCAATGTCCCAATGCATGCCAAATAATATCAATCAATTTGGCGAGTATGATCCAACTCCTATGTTGGAGGAGGTTCCTCTACCACCTGAAATGATTGCTAATATGTCTCCTGCTCAAAGAAGAGCATATGAGGATTATTCTTCTTTATGTCCAAGTAAAGAAGTAAATCCAAGCAAGACTTTTGCATCATATATTATTGAGCCAACTTGCAGTAAGCTTGTTCATGCTGTGTACGATCTTTGTAACACTATTACTACTCCAGGTTACAAGTGTCCAATGTTTATTCATGGCCCATCAGGTGTAGGTAAAACTCACTTGTTAAGTGCTATGGTAAATAAAGTTAAAGCAGAACACCCTCATTTGAAGGTAGCTTATGTAAGAAGCGAGGACTTTATTAGACAGTATGTTGCGTCCATTGCCGACATGCAAAAGACCCGTTTCTCTGATAGACAGGTTTACTTCCAGCAGGCGTTTACTGATCATGATTTATTAATCTTTGATGATATTCAAAGCTTAGTAAAGGGTGAAAAGTCACGTAAGGTATTTTTTGATATTGTTGATGATTTCTTAACTAAACCATCAGCACAATTAGTATTAGCAGCCGATGTTCCTGTATCTGCTTTAACAGCTATGGGCTTTAGCGATGACTTAACATCACGTATTAATTCTGGTATTACAATTGAGCTTAAGACTCCAGGCCATTGTGCTCGTCGTGATATTATCAAAGCCAAATGCGATGAACTGGGCATGACTATGTGTGCCGAGATCTTAGAGTTTATGGCTTTGAATATCAGTGCTAATGTACGTGATATTGAAGGTGCCTTAAGAACCATTCACGCAATGATGAAAGATCAAAACAGCTCTTTGACTTTTGATGAAGTAGTACGTAATATCAATAACTTTATTGTTGCGAGAAATACTGTTGTACCTTTAGATAGTGTGCTAGCTTTAGTATCAGCTGAGTTTAAGGTATCTAATGAGGAAATGTTCTCTCCAAGCAAGAAGAAGCTTATTTCTCAAGCTCGCTCTGTTGCTTGTTGCTTAGCTCGTGATTTCTTGCCAGAACTTTCTTTAAATGATTTAGCTAAAGTCTTTAAGAAAGACCACTCATCAATTCATGAGGCCATTTTACGTACTAGAGAGCGTTTGGTTTCTGATTATGAGCTCAAGGCCAGAGTGCAGCGTATTGTTGCTTCTGTTAACAAACTTATTGAGTCATCAGACTAGTTTTAAAACAGTTTGGGTGTACTTAGTGTTTTCACTAGAACTCTATTTACAAGTTTCATTGGCTCTGTAAATAGAGTTTTGTATTCTTAATCTAGCCATGAGGCAAGTATGAAATTTACAGTTCCTGTTCAGACAATTATTAGCCCAATTGCTCAAGTGGCTAGTATCTGTACTACTAATACCAGTAGCCCTGATGATTTAACTCAATATTTATTGTTTATAGTTAAAAAGGATTTGCTTACTTTAGTTGGTACCGATAATGCCGTGCAATTAAAGGCAGAAATTCCTTTGCCTGAAGGTGCTTGTGAGTCTGAGGGCACTTTCTTAATGGAGGCCAGCAAGGCTAAAGATTTCTTTAAAACCTTAGGTAGCAGTGACGATGTCTCTTTTGAGTTGCACTCTAGTGAGGAAGAGGTTTTAAATATTGTTTCCTCTCAAGCTCGTTTCTCTGTGCGTATTCGTATGACTAGCGAAGAGCAGTTCTTACCTTCATTTGATGAGGATGCACAAAAAGAGATTGCCAATATTGTTTCTATTGAAGAAAACAAATTGCGCTACATGATTGAAAAGTCATTATTCTGTGCTGCTCGTGAAAGCTATCAAGAGTTCTTCAAAGGTTTACGCTTTGAAATTAGAATTGATGAGTTAAGCATCTTTGCTTTAGATGGTCATAGAATGGCCGCAGTTGATGTTAAGCTCGATCAAGAGGCTAAAGAAGACTTTAGCTTTATTATGACTTATCGTGGTGTAACTGAGTTACAAAAGCTTTTATCTGCCTCCATTACTGAAAAGATCGAGTTAGGTGTGAGCGCTAATTTCGCTACTGCTAAGATTGGTTTCTATACTATTACTAACCGTCTGTTAAAGTGCCCATATCCAGCAGTTCGTGGCGTTATTCCAAAAAATTGCAATCCAGAGATTGCTATTAACGTAGAAGAATTTAAGACTTACGTAAAGCGTGTAGCTCTGTTCTCTAACAAGCGTGTCAACATGATTAATCTAGTATTCTCTCAGGATAGTTTAGGTTTACACTGCCAAAACAGTGATCATGAAATTGCTTCTGCTCGTGTATCCATCGCTCCTATTGATGATCACAGAGAAGTTAACCTGAATGTTGATTACCTCAAGGACTTCTTAAACGCAATTGATTCTTCTGAGGTGGTATTCTGCTTTGCACCTCCTTATAGCAACACTCTGATTCGTCCTAAAGATGAAGTAAATGATTTAGGCATTAGAGTACGCTATGTAGTAAGCCACATTGTTGTTTAACTCTTAAGTTAAGAGAATATTTACGAAGCTCCTCGAAAAGCTAGTTGGCCATCAACTACTATTCAGGAGCTTTGTTTGTATTAGCCTACAGTTTTTTTAGAGAGCACCACCAGATGCATATCAAGCGTTTAGTTATCAATGACTTTCGTAATCTTGAGTATGTGGAGTTAGAGCCTTGTGAAGGGTTTAACTTTATTTGTGGTCCTAATGGCAGTGGCAAAACCTCAATTATTGAAGCTATTCATTATCTTTCTTTAGCTCGTTCTTTTCGTACTAATGTCTATCAATACCTTATAAGACAAGGTGCTCCTGCCTTTAATATATTTGCATTAGTACATGAGGATAATGAGAGTATAGATTGTACTTTAGGACTATCTCGCTCTCGTGGAGAAAAGCCTGTCATTAAGATTAATTCAGACCCTATTAGCCGCATGGTAGATTTAATTGATCATATTTGTGTGCAAATTATTCACCCTCAAGGCGTTGATTTAATTACTAAAGAAGCTGAGGGGCGTAGGGGCTTTATTGATTGGGGCGTTTATTACACTGATGCTGAGTTTAAGAGTTTATGGTTAAAGTACCGTAAGGTATTAAAGCAAAGAAATTCTTTATTGCGTCGTGAATACCTAAAAGCAAAAGGTCTATCTACTAAGGTAGAGGATAGTGAAGTTAGCAATGGCTCTTTTTTAAGCTTTAATGATGAAATTAGTATTTGGAATGAGAGTATTGCCGTTTTATCCGAGCAAATTACCCAAAAAAGATTGAATTATTTGAATGACTTGCAGGTAATTTTACAGGATATTATTGGTCAATTTTTACCAAATTTTACTATCAAATTTGAGCTCAATTTTGGCTGGGAAAAAAGCCAAGATCTTAGGTCGCTATTGGCTCAAAACCTTGAAAAAGACAAGGCTTTAGGATATACTTTATATGGTTGTCATAGGGCTGATTTGCGTATTAAAAACAATACAATTTCAGCTGGGGCTACCCTGTCTCGAGGGCAACTTAAAATGTTAGTCTATGCTTTGCGTTTAGCGCAAGGAATGCTGTTAAAAGAGCAAAGTAAAAAGGCTTGCATTTATCTCATCGATGATCTCAACTCAGAGTTAGATGACAATTCACAAAAGATATTGCTAAATACGCTTCTGCAGTGTAATCATCAAGTCTTTATTAGCAATATTCAACAAGAACTATTCTTTCCTAAAGACAGATCCGAATACAAAATCTTTAGCTTAAATCAGGGTATGGTTGTTTAAGCCAATTATCCTAAGCTATTTGTGCGCAACAAATGAGGTCAACATGTCTGAACAAGACGTCCAAGATAATTACGGCGGTAGTAGTATCAAAGTATTACATGGTCTAGAGGCTGTAAGAAAACGCCCAGGCATGTACATTGGTGATACCGATGATGGCTCAGGTTTACATCATATGGTCTTTGAGGCTGTTGATAACTCTATTGATGAGGCATTAGCAGGCTATTGTAATGAGATCGTTGTAACCATTCATAAAGATGGCTCTGTATCTGTAAAGGATAATGGCCGTGGCATCCCTGTAGATATTCACCCAGAAGAGGGGGTAAGTGCAGCTCAGGTAGTAATGACTGTATTACACGCTGGCGGCAAGTTTGACTCTAATTCTTACAAGGTATCTGGTGGTTTACATGGTGTGGGCATTTCTGTAGTAAATGCTCTTTCCGATCGCCTTGAGCTTACCATTCGTCGCCAAGGTAAGATTTGGCAACAAATTTACTTAAATGGTGGTGTGCCAGAGGCTCCTTTAGCTGCTATTGGCGATGCAGACGATACTGGAACTTGTGTAAGATTTTGGCCAAGTCCAGAGATTTTCTCTATCACCAATTTTGAGTATAAGGTTTTAGAGAAGCGTTTAAGAGAATTAGCTTTCTTAAATAGCGGCATCAAAATTATCTTAAATGATGAGCGTGTTGAGGGTAAGACTCATACTTTCTTCCATGAAGGTGGTATTTTAGAGTTTGTTGACTATCTTAATAAGGGCAAGAATGTCCTTAATAAGAAGATTTTCCATTGCAAGAGCACTAATAAAGATCACATCCAAATTGAGATCGCTATGCAGTGGACTGACGCTTATAACGAGAGTATTTTCTGCTTTACCAACAATGTTCCTCAAAAGGATGGTGGTACCCATTTAATGGGCTTTAAGCGTACCCTTACTCGTACCTTAAATAACTTCTTAGAGCAGTCTGGTTTACTTAAAAAGCATAAGGTTAGCACCTCAGGAGATGACTCTCGTGAGGGTTTAACTGCTGTTATTTCAGTAAAAATGCCAGACCCTAAGTTCTCCTCTCAGACTAAAGATAAGTTAGTAAGCTCTGAGGCGGCCAATGCTGTAGACGCAGCTATGGGCGATAGCTTTAATGATTTCTTAGAGGAAAACCCTTCTGATGCAGATGTAATCTGTATGAAGATTATTGAGTCTGCACGTGTACGTGAAGCTATGCGTAAAGCACGTGACTTAAACCGTAAGAAGGGTGGCTTAGATATCAACTCCTTACCAGATAAGTTAGCAGCTTGTCGTGAAAAGAATCCAGCTTTATGTGAGCTTTTCTTGGTAGAGGGTGACTCTGCAGGTGGTTCAGCTAAGGGCGGTCGTGACTCTAAGTTCCAGGCTATTTTGCCTTTACGTGGCAAGATCTTGAACGTAGAAAAAGCTCGCTTTGATCGTATGATCCAATCACAGCAAATTGGTACTTTAATTACTGCTTTAGGCTGTGGTGTAGGTAAGGACGAGTATGATCCAGACAAGTTTAGATATCATAATGTAATCATTATGACTGATGCTGACGTGGACGGTGCTCATATTCGTATCTTATTACTCACCTTCTTCTATCGTCAAATGCCTGAGCTTATCGAGCGTGGTTATGTTTATATTGCCCAACCACCTTTATATCGCTACCAAAAAGGCAAGCAAACTGTTTATGTGCAAAGTGATAAGGAAGCATTGCAGTATCGCACTTCTTTAGCTTTGGACAACTCCAGTCTTCATGTAAATGAGCAGGCTGCTCCAATTGCTGGTGTTGCTTTAGAAAGCTTGTTTACTGACTATAACAAGGTAATGACAGCTTTACCTAAGATGAGCTCTAAGATTCAAAAAGACATCTTATTGAATCTTATGTACTATCCTTTAGTAACTAAAGAGAGCCTTCTTAGCCAAGAAACCATGCAAAAGTGGGTAGATGGTTTTATTGAGAAATTACCTTCTATTCCATCTGAGGGCTTACACTTTAAGGGTAGTTTACAATTTGATGAGCTTACCTCTCGTTACTATCCAGTGATTGTGCACCATATTCATGGCATGGATTATAGCTATATTCTTGATTCTGACTTCTTTGACTCTGCCGATTATGGCTTGCTCAAGAGCATGAATAAGAAGGTTTGTGATCTTATTGAGCCTGGTGCTTTTGTACGCTCTGGTAGCAAGAAATTTGAGGTTGCTAACTTCCATGAAGCTTATGAAACCTTAATGAAAGAAGGCTTTAGCGGTGTTAAGATTCAACGCTATAAGGGTCTGGGTGAAATGTCAGCCGAGCAGCTTTCTGATACTACTATGAATCCTGCTTCTCGTACTTTATTGCAAGTAAGCATTAGTGATGCTATCGAGGCTGATAGCTTGCTTACTAAGCTTATGGGTGAGGAAGTAGAAGAGCGTCGTAACTTCATTGCAGAAAACGCCGAGCGTGCAGTATTAGATATCTAAGATTGTAGCTTAGCTGAAAAAAGGCACTTCTTTTCATTAAGGAGTGCCTTTTTTATGCTTAAATATCAGCTTTTAAATAAAAACCGCTGTATCTATTAGCTATAGCTAACCAAATGTTCCACGTGGAACAATGGTAGTTGTTGGTTGTTGGATTTTGCCTTTTTGAGATCACATTTTCTTTAAAAATGTTCCACGTGGAACATTTTTAGATCACATAGCGTAAATTACCCACAGGTAAATTTGCGTTTATTTAGAAATGAGCAAAAGAGATCTTGAATAAACTCACATTTTTTTATGATCCCACAACCTACAAATTACTAAATTGTTCCACGTGGAACAATTGCTATGAGATTCCCACAGATAAACTTTCTTAAGTTATCGCTCTTAAAAGTAAATTGCTCTTCATTATGGGTAAGATTCTGGCTTATAAGTAATAATCCCACAACCTAAATTTAGTCAAAAATGTTCCACGTGGAACATTTTGTGTTTTCCCACAGCCTAAATTCTAAATAAAGCTTTTAATAAGCAGAAAAATTAGAAACTAAAGTTGGTAGCTTTAAAAAAATGTTCCACGTGGAACATTTTTAGATCTTGATAAGCTAAATTCCCACAAGCACTTTAGCTCATATGCCGTAAAGTTTTAGCTTTAATGCGGTATTTCATTAAATAAAATTTTAATAAACTCACATTTTTTAATAATCCCACAAGTCATAAATTATTAAAATGTTCCACGTGGAACATTTTAAATATTGTTCCACGGCATAAATATCGTGATCCCACAACCTATATTTACGCTACTTAAGCTTTAGGCCTTAATTTATGTAATCGGCCCTTGGGAAAACAAGCAGATAATGATCTTGCTCACAACAACTATGGAAAATGACAAAAGAACTAGTAAAATCCTTAGCCAAATTATCCAGTTTTTCTTATGGTAAAAATGCAATAAAGCTCATTTATATGGGAATCCCACAAGCCCTATAAGCAATAAAATAAGCTCTTTGCTCTACCACAGCTCTGGCCGTGGCACCATCCGCAGTTCCAGCTGCTGCCCTGCCCTGCTCCTAGACCTCAACCCCTCAACAGCCTCAGTTCTTAAGCCATTGATGCATTGAGGCATTGATGGCTTAAGGTCTTAAGGCCTTAAGGGAATAAGGCCCAAATATAAGTTTGCTCTCCAGGGCTCAAACCCTCAACAGCCAAGGAGAGGCTCTGGTTTTTCATCCTATAAGTAGCCATAGCTTTAGCTCTATCGCAAAGCAAAAGCCTCATAGTCATGTTTAACAGCTCACTAAAGGGCCTACAGAGCATTGCTAGTGGTTTACATATGTTCCACGTGGCTACGCAGCGCAGCGCAGCGCTGCATAGCGCTGCGGTGTGGTGCTGCAAGCGGTAGGAGGTATGGGTGGTAGAGGGTAAAGGTGATTGGGTGGCGTGGAGGGATAAAAAAAGGGATGATTGGTTTAATCATCCCTTTTTTTGATTCTCTATAGTTATGCTCTTAAGAGCCTTGCTAGAGAGGATTAGTAAAGAACTGAGATATCAGCGGTCTTGGAGAACACTGCGCTTAACTGATTTAAGATAGCTAAACGGTTGTTCTTAATAGCCTCATTATCAGCGTTAACCATAACCTTCTCAAAGAAGTAGTCTACGTCATCACGGAGCTCTGCTAAGGTTAACATGGCCTTATCATATTCACCCTTTTGGTAAAGGTCATTGATAGTAGGCATTAAAGCTTTTAAGTGCTCGACTAATTTCTTTTCAGCGTCTTCTTGTAATAAAGACTCATTGATATCAGCGCTATTGCGACCGCTCTTAGCTTGAATGTTATTAACACGCTTATAAGCAGCAGCCAAGTCCTCAGCCTCTTTAAGCTCCTTGAACTTAACAACAGCTTTAGCACGCTTATCAAAGTCTAATAAAGATACTGGAGAGGTGGAGAGTACAGATTGGAAAATCTCAGCACCAATACCTTGATCTTGATAGTAGGCCTTTAAGCGAGCAAAGATATAGTCAGCTACGTTCTTAGCAGTATCTTGAGACTTTAATTTATCCTTAAAGAACTCACAACCCTTGTTGATAATATCGATGAGGTTAAGATCGAGCTTGTTTTCAACAATAATACGGATAACACCGATAGCGGCACGACGAAGACCAAATGGATCCTTGTCGCCCTTAGGCATAAGGTTGATACCCATGATGCCAATTAAGGTAGCAAGTTTTTCTGCTAAGCTTACAGAAATTTGTACTGGGCGGGTTGGGATTTGGTCACCTGCAAAGCGAGGGCAATATTGCTCAAAAATAGCAGCTGCTACATCAGGATTCTCGCCATCAAGCTCAGCATAGTGCATACCCATAATACCCTGAGTATCAGTAAACTCAGTTACTAAGGTTGAAGCTAAATCGCACTTAGCTAAGTGAGCAGCACGCTCACATAACTTGCTATCAGCACCTACCTGTGGAGCAATATAAGAGGCAATCTTACCTACGATTTCAGATCTATAGGCAATAGTACCAATATCCTGCTGGTAGATAATGGTCTCAAGACGTGGGAAGAAAGACTCTAAAGATTGCTTTCTATCAGTCTTAAAGAAGAACTCAGCATCAGATAAGCGAGGACGAACTACACGCTCATTGCCAGAAATTAAGGCAGTGGTATCGCTTGGGTTAATGTTTGATACAAAAGCAAATTTTGGTAAAAGTTTGCCTTGGGCATCATAAATAGGGAAGTACTTTTGATCGCCCTTCATGGTATAAACTAAAGCCTCAGAAGGCACTTGTAAGAAGCGCTCTTCAAATGAAGCTAAGAATACATGAGGATTCTCAACTAAAGAGGTAACTTCCTCTAATAAAGCGTCATCTAAGTCAGCTTTACCATTTACAGAGTCTGCTAACTTGGCAACTTGCTGCTTGATAGATTCCTTACGTTCTTCAAAGTCTGCGATCACAGCACCTTGATTACGTAATTGTTCTACATAAGTATCAGCATTGTTAACCTCAAATTGAGCGCTACCCATGAAGCGGTGGCCATTGATAGTCTTAGAGGACTTAATACCTAAGATTTCGCCATCAATAAGCTCGTCACCAAAGATCATGCATAAGGTGTGAACTGGACGTACGAACTCATCGTGCTTGTCACCCCAGTGCATAAGCTTTGGAATAGGTAAGGCTGCTAATGACTTAGCAAACATGTCAGTAATTAAGCTCTTGGTTTGAGTACCTTGCTTAGTTGACTTAATGTAGAGCCACTCGCCCTTATCAGTCTTTAAGCGTTGAGCATCTTCTACCTTGATACCATTGGCATTAGCCCAGCCTTGAGCGGCCTTAGTAGGATTGCCATCAGCATCAAAGGCTGCCTTAACAGCAGGGCCTTTGACCTCGATTTCACGATCGGCCTGCTTAACATCAAGATCATTGATGATTAAGGCTAAACGACGAGGGGTGGCGTACCACTTAGATTGAGAAAAGTTTAAGCCTTCGTTATTTAAATGCTTAACAAAATTTTCGTGTAAAGACTCAGCAAGCTTGCGGAGGGCTTTTGGTGGTAGCTCTTCAGTACCTAATTCTAAGAGTAAGTTTAACTTATTCATATTGAGAGAACCTGGGCAACTTAAGTAAGTTGCAAAAATTGGATTACAACCCTGATGCATTACAATTTAGCTAAGAGATCAGAGTTACTACTAAGCTTTTTTCAGCTGTAATTAGCTGTGCTTGCACATAGGGAAGCCTAAATCTTCACGAGATTTGTAGTAGGCCTCTGCTACAGCCTTAGATAAGGTTCTAATACGTAAGATGTAACGCTGTCTTTCAGTTACTGAGATGGCATGACGTGCATCTAACAAGTTAAAGCAATGAGCTGCTTTTAAAATACGCTCATAAGCTGGAAGAGGAAGAGGCTTTTCAAGAGCTAATAAATTGCTGCTCTCCTGCTCCATCTGCTCGAACATCTTGAATAAGAATTCGGTGTCAGCATGTTCAAAGTTATAAGCTGATTGCTCAACCTCATTTTGATGGAAAACATCACCATAAGTAACATCACCATTGGCAGTATGTGCCCAAATGAGATCATAAATAGAGTTCTTGCCTTGAATATACATAGCAAGACGCTCTAAACCATAGGTAAGCTCACCAGTTACAGGGAAGCAGGATAAGCCACCAACTTGTTGGAAGTAGGTAAACTGAGAAACTTCCATGCCGTTAAGCCAAACTTCCCAGCCTAAACCCCAAGCACCTAAAGTTGGGTTTTCCCAGTTATCTTCTACGAAGCGAATATCATTAACTGTTGGGTCAAAGCCTAACTCCTTTAAAGAACCTAAATATAGATCCTGAATATTATCTGGAGATGGCTTTAAAATAACCTGAAATTGGTAATAGTGTTGTAGGCGGTTTGGGTTCTCGCCATAACGTCCATCAGTAGGGCGACGAGAAGGCTGAACATAGCAGCAAGAAATTGGCTCTGGTCCTAAGGAACGCAAGAAAGTCATTGGGTGAGAGGTACCAGCACCAACTTCCATATCAAATGGCTGTGCTACCATGCATCCGTGTCTCATCCAATAATCTTGTAAGGTAAAGATTAAACCTTGGAAGGTTTGTAGATCGTATTTATTAGACATCTTAAAAAGTCCGACCACTAAAGTTAAACTGCAAGTCCACTGCCTAATGCCCTAAGTGCATTTTCCTAAAGGCGGCATTTTGGTCACTAAAATGCAAGTATTTTATCAGAAATGCGGCCTAATGGCCTACAAAAGGCAAATTGCTTTGTTTAATTAGCCTTTTTTAATTAAAAAGCGGTGAGGATGTAACTCATCGGGCATACTAATTAATTCATGATTCATAAAAGAACAAAAAGCAGGAACATCACGTAAAGATACAGGATCGTCTGATAGTAGTTCAATTAACTGACCGCTGGTACTTTCACGTACACATTTTCTTAATAGCATTAAAGGTTCAGGGCAAGATAAGCCTAAACCATTAACAGTTTTAATGGGGCTGGCGCAGTGATCCATAATGTTAATTATCCTCGATTAATTTCACTTAGCAGCGTTTATAAGCTAAACAAGAAAATACCAATAAGGCACTGCTAAAGCTTTGTTAGATAGGCTTTCTACCAGTGATGCCAATTATAGAAAAAATTTTAAAAATAAGTATTGATCTTTAAATTTTGCTTGCTATAATAGGCCTCGCTTTGATGCTGGTTTAGCTCAGTTGGTAGAGCACCTGTTTTGTAAACAGGGGGTCGTGGGTTCGAAGCCTACAACCAGCACCATTAATAAAGAGTGCCCGTGAGGGCATTTTTTATATCTGAAAGTTGTATCTAGTCAGTTATAATATTGCCTATTTAGGCATGCGCTCTAAAACATATCGAAATTACTGTAGTTAAGGTAGGCTTCTTAGCATTAAAAAGCTCATTGGAACCAAGCTCTTGCGATAAGTCATTTTTATCTAACTATTAATAGAAAAGAATATTCTCATGAGCTTGTATAAAGCACCATTTTGGTGCTTTAATAGCGATAAATGAAAATGATTAGCTAAGTAAAGCCTAATTTTTGCGGGTATATACTAAATAAAAGTTCATACATTTCATTTGCTTTATCTGTATCTAATGTATTTAAGCAAACTTTGAGTTTGGTAACTTTGCTAATTAATCTTGGATCTTAATAGCTCATTACTAACAACTCAAACACAGGTAATTATGGTTTTTTTATTAATGTGGGGCCACTTTTAACTATTAGTAGTCTGCATTATAATTTTTACTAAGCAGTAGGGATGCTGCTTAGTAAAAAGTAGCTTTATTTAAAGGTTAATTTGTTGATTGCCGTTAACTAAGGCTTATTGCCCCCTGTAGACATAAGTAACTACTTATTGTCCTAATGTTAAACTAGACCCGTGAGAGGAATTTTCTCTCCCCATGTCTTAATTTCTTGAAAGGGGCGCAAGATAAATAACAACTTCATTACTCCTGTAATTTGCATAGTATCAATGTAACCGAGTAATAAGTCATGTGGGAATCTCTTATTAAATAGAGATTTAGTATTTTACGGGGATCTTTTATTATGAAGAAGAATTTATTAGCTTTATCCGTAGCAACTGCTTTATTAGCTACTGCTAGCGTTGCTTCTGCTGCTGTTTCTGATACTGGCTACTTTGGTGCTCGTTTAGGTTATGCCAATGCTGATTGGAATAGCTCTGCTGACGCTTGGGAGAGCAAAGAGAAGAGCGGCTTAGGTGGCGGCGTTTATGGCGGTTACAGCTTAAGCGAGTACTTTAGCTTAGAAGGTGCTTATAACTACATCGGTGGTTTTGAGGCTCAAAATGGCGTTGACACCAAGGACGTAAGCATCCACGGTCCAGAGCTTTCTGCTCGTTTCTCTTTACCAGTAAATGATGCTGGTTCTGACATTTTCTTACGTGGCGGTGTAATGTACGCTATGGGTTCTGGCAGCGATGGTGAGTTCGCTCCAGTAGTAGGTGTTGGTCTTAACTTAATGTTAAACGACAACTTAGCTTTCCGTATTGGCTACGACCGTTACTTTGAGACCTTTGATGCTGAGCCAGAGTACAATGGTATCGACTTTGACGTAGATTTAGCTTACGTTGGCTTAAACTACGTATTTGGTAAGTCTGCTCCAGCTCCAGTTGCTGAGCCAGTAACTCAAACTATTACCAATACCTATACTTTAGATGCTAACACCACTTTCGGCTTCGACAGTGCTGAGTTAAGCGAGCAAGGTAAGACTGCTGTTAACCAGGTTATCTTAGAGGCTCAAAACTCTGGTTTAGAGTTTGTTCAGTACCAAGTAACTGGTCACACCGATCGTATTGGTAACCCAGCTTACAACCAGAAGTTATCTGAGCGTCGTGCTCAGTCTGTTGCTGACGAGTTAGTTGCTAAGGGTGTAGCTGCTGCTGACATTTCTGCTGTTGGTGTTGGTTCTTCCGAGCCTGTCACTGGCACTGAGTGCGACAACTTAGGCCGCAAGGACATGATCAAGTGCACCGCTGCTGATCGTCGTGTTGAGGTTAAGGTAACTGGTACTACTACCAAGACTGAGACCGTTAATAAGTAAGATTTAAATTAAAAGTTCTCAACTTTTAATTTAGAGCACACTTAAAAGACCCCTGTCAATTATGGGCTGTGAAGGCCCATATTTACAGGGGTTTTTGTTTTTCACTCAACATAGTCTTTACTCAAAAATTGACTCATTAAAATTAAGAGCAAAAGTTGAGTTAAATTGATAAAAGCTGATATTTATCGCATTATTTGGGGTCATAAATAATGATAGGCAGCTCAATTAAAATTGATTAAATCAATAAATTTTGATATCTAACTCACACATTTATGATTTACTAAAAAATTTTTGATTTAACTTAGGTATATTAGGCTTAAGAAAAAAAATTATTAATTTATATGCTTTAGGTAATAGCAATGGTCCGTGAAGACGAATTTATTCTCAATCAATACAAAATGATCGTAGATATGATCGGCCTGTTCTTTAAGGACAGTGTAGAGGTCGTACTTCATTCTTTAGACAATTTAGAAAATTCTGTTGTTTATATTCACAATGGACAAAAAACCTGTCGCACCATTGGTTCTCCTGTAACTGATAAAGCACTTAAGATTCTTGCTGAGTTTGAAGATACCAATAAGAGATTATTTGGCCCTTATAAGACTGTATCTCATGACGGCCATGTTATGAAGTCCGTAACTACTGTCATTGTTAATCCTCAAGGCCGTGCTATTGGCATGCTATGTATGAACTTCGACTTAGATACTCCGCTATCAAGTATGTTCAAGTTTATGTTTGAGGACTTTGCCCAATCATCTGATGGCTCCAATAGCGATAACGAATACTTTGCCACAGATATTCATGATTTACTAAGCACTTCAGTAAATCAGATTAAGCATGATATTCAAGATAATGATGCCATTCCTTTAAGACAGAAGAATAAGGCCATCATTATGGAGTTACAAAAACAAGGTTTATTTAATTTACGAAATTCTGTGCCTATTATTTCTGAGATCTTAAATCTTTCTAAAGATGCCATTTATCTGCATTTAAGATCCATTAAAAAGTAGGGCAGTAAAGTTTAGTCTCACATGCTAAATGATTAAACAAATTTAAGGAGTAACTAGCGGTTTTTCCTGCTAGTGGATTGTAGTTGTTTTAGGTTTAGGATAGTTGGGCTTTTAGCCCATAAGTTAAGCACTTGAGACCTTAGATTAAGTGTTAGATAGTGCTTGTTACAAGGTAGGATACTATGTCTATTGATCTCAAGTCTATTTCATCAGATAAGGCTCCAGCAGCTATTGGCCCATATAGCTGTGCTATTGAGGCTCATAATACTGTTTATGTTTCTGGCCAGTTACCTATTAGAACTGATGGTTCCATGCCAGAGTCTGCTAAAGAGCAAGCTGCACAAAGCATTTGCAATATTGAGCATTTATTAAGAAGCTCAGGTATGTCCTTAAGGAATGTAGTTAAGACCACTGTCTTTTTAACTAATATGGACGACTTTGCTCAGGTAAATGAAGTTTATGGCGCTATTTTTAGTGCTCCATATCCTGCACGTAGCTGCGTTGAGGTAAGCAAATTACCTAAAGGCGCAAAAGTAGAAATTGAGTGCATCGCTGTACGCTAAGGGAGGCTATTATGACTACTAGTGTAAAAGATAAGAAAGAGCTCTCTTTCTTTATGGCTGTGCTCCCTATTGCAAGCATGATCTTGTTCTTAGGTGTAGGCTATATTACTTTAGGTTTACGTGCTGAGCCTATGATTTTATTATCAGCAGCTGTAGCCTCAATTATTGCTTATTTTCATGGCTATTCTTGGAATGACATTTTAGATGCCATTGTTGAGAAGTTAGCTAAAGCCATGCCTGCTATCTTAATTTTAATCTCAGTAGGCTTCTTAATTGGTGCTTGGATGATCGGTGGTACCATCCCTATGATGGTGTTCTACGGTCTAACCTATATTGATCCATCATACTTCTACGTATCTGCCTTCTTATTAACCGCCTTAGTATCAACCTGTACTGGTACTTCTTGGGGTTCTGCAGGTACTATTGGTGTGGCTTTAATGGGTGTTGCCTTAGGCTTAAATCTTTCTTTACCAGTAGCAGCAGGTGCTGTGTTATCTGGTGCCTATTTTGGTGATAAGTTATCCCCTCTTTCTGACTCCACTAACTTAGCTGCTATTGCTGCTGGCACTAGCTTATACCAGCACGTTGGCCACATGTTATGGACCACTGGCCCTGGCTTTATCGTATGCTGTGCGATTTACACCTATATTGGTATGTCACAACATATCGGCCACATCGAGGCTCCAGAGCGTATTATCCAAATCACTAATGCTTTAGATGGCTCCTTTAATTTTAACTTCTTAGTTATTTTGCCTCCTGTTTTGGTATTAGCTGGCTCATTCTTACATCTCCCAACTATTCCTGTAATGTTCTTAGCCTCTGCTTTAGCTTTATTTAATGCTAATGTTTTCCAGGGCTTTGGCTTAAGTGATACTTGTGAGGCTGTAATTGGTGGCTTCAAGCTTTCTATGATTGCTAACCAAGACTTAGTTGCTAGCTTCCCACCTGATGTAGCTCGCCTTTTAGAGCGTGGTGGTATGAATGCCATGATGGGTACTTTGGTAATCTGTTTCTGCGCCTTCGCTTTTGCAGGTTCCATGTCTGTTGCTAACTCACTACAAATTGTTATTGGTAAGTTCCTCTCTGGCGTAAAGACTGTTTTTGGTTTAATTGCTACTACCTTAGTATCTACCTTATTAATTTGTGGTATTACTTCAAATGGTCAGTTATCTGTATTACTCCCAGGTGAAATGTTCAAGGATACCTATCGTAAGTTTGGTTTAGATCCTAAGAACTTATCCCGTACCGCTGAGGACGCTGGCACCGTAGTAGAGCCAATCTTACCTTGGACTGCCGCTGGTGTTTACATGGCAACCATGTTAGGCGTTCCTACCTTAGAGTACTTACCATGGGCCTTCTTAAATTACACTGGTATGATTTTCGCCTTATTATGGGCAGCTACTGGTATCGGTATTGCTAAATTAAAGATGCAACCAAAGAATGAGTTTGAGGTTGCTGCTAAAAAAGAAACCAATGTAATTTAGTAGCTGATTAATCAAATTATTTAAAGAGGTTGCAATCTTATAATTACTAAAGGTTGCAACCTCTTTGTTTATAAATCCAGGATGAGGTAGTTATGAATAATTCACAATTTGACGAGATTGTAGAGCGTAGAGGTACAAATTGTGCAAAATGGGACACCTTTGATGTACTGCTCGGAGGAGAAAAAGATTTAATCCATGTAGGCTGTGCAGATATGGATTTTAAAGCTCCTGAGCCTATCTTAAAGGAGTTTCACCGCCTAGCTGATCACGGTGTTTTTGGCTATAGCGATATTTTTGATGATTTTTATAGCGCTATCGAACGCTTTTATCGCCACCATCATAATGTCGCTATCAAGCATGAGCATATGGTTTTTTGCCCTCGTATTAACATAGGTTGTGGTTTAGTTGCTGAGGCTTTTACTCGTCCTTATGAAGAGGTCTTAATTCATAGCCCATCTTATGGCCCATTACGTCAGGCCATTGAAGAAAATGGCCGCAAATTAGTGGAAGTTCCTCTGCGCTACGATGGAGTAGAGTACTCCCTTAATATTGCAGACTTAGAGCAAGCAGTAACTAAAAGAACCAAGATGTTAATCTTGGTAAATCCTCATAACCCAACTACTCGTGTCTTTACTAAAACCGAGCTCGAGCAAATCGCTCAATTTTGTTTAGACCATGACTTAATCTTATTTGCTGATGAAATTCATAGTGATTTATTAGCTAAAGATGTTACTTTTACCTCAGTTCTTGAGTTAGATGAAAAATACCAAAAGAATATTATTTTGGCTTCATCTCCTGCTAAGACCTTTAATATTCCAGGCTTAGTAGGCTCATTTATGATTATTAGTAATGATAAGTTAAGAGCTAGGGTAGCCGATGAAATCTCACGTATTGGTGAACATAATCCTAATGTATTTTTTAATGCTGCTCTAATTGCAGCTTACACTAAGTGTGATGACTACATTGCGAGTTTGCGTTGCTATTTAGATGATAACGAGGCCTATTTAAGAAAAGAGTTTGCTACTTTATTTCCTAAGAGCCATATTATCAAACGTGATGGTAGCTATTTATTGTGGATTGATCTTTCCAAATGCTTTACTAGTGAGGAACAAATTAGAGAGTTCTTTGTTACTAAAGCTAGAGTTGGTATTTATTTCGGCTCTCAATTCTCTAAAGACTGCTCCTTATTCATTCGCTTTAACATGGCCGCTCCACGCAAAGTGTTAGAAGAGGTCATGAGTAGACTTAATAAGGTCAAACAGTCAAGCTAGCGCCGCTAGCCCAGCCAGCGGAGCTGGCTTCGCCAGCACCGCTTGCGCTTGCTGCGCTGGGAGCGCAGCAGCCGCTAGCGGCTAGCTGCTTACAGCTTGCTTGCAGCTTGCTTGCAAAGCAAGCAAGCAAGCAGGCAGGCAAGATCTTAATGCTAATTTAAGATAAAAACGCCTAGAGACGTAGAGTCGCTAGGCGTTTTTCTTTGTTGGGGTTGGGGCTAACTTTAGTAATTAGCCCTTGTAATTATCGGTTAGGACGATTTCTTCAACGCCTTCATCCTCATAATCACCAGCTTGCTCAGCAGCGGCAATTACTTGGCGATAATAATCAATAGTAGACTCATCTGGATTATCAAGAGCCTGAGTAAAGATGTGTTTAATTTGCTCTAGTACGGTAGCTCTTACAATAAATACCAATTTAGATACATGATCACCCTCTGGCCACTCATCAAGTTCAGCCACAGGATAAAGCTGTCCTTGGACACCATGGATAATGACAGGCTTATCACGGCCTTCAATATCAATAATACCTTTAAGACGTAAAATTGAATCGCCATATTGCTGTTGTACTAAGTTAATAGCTGCTAATAAAGTTAGAGAGCTAATAGGGGTAGTACGAGTAATAGCAAAGCTTTCAATATTAGTATGGGCAATAATCTTTGGCTTAGCTACGGCAGCTTCAAAGGAAGCATCAGCAGGACGTAGTGGAGAGGCTAAGGAAAGATTGCCGCCTTGAGCATTAGGTAGTTTAATATCAAGCCACTCTTTAACCTGAGCATTATTCTGCTTGCTAAACTCCTTATAAGGGCCAATTTCTTCCATAATTTTAGGGGTAATATGACCCTTAATCATAGGATGAATCTTGGCAGAGGAGTTAATAGAGCGGGCGACCTGGGCAATAGCATCAATCTCGTCTGCATCAATCAGGTCGGTCTTAGAAATAAGGATAATGTCAGCTAAAGCAATTTGCTTAACAGCCTCATATTGCTTTTGTAATTGCTCGCGAACAAACTGACCGTCTAATACAGTTACAGTACCATCATAACGATATTGCTCTAAGCAAAAGTCATCGTTATTAAGAGTGCTAATTACACCAGCAGGATCAGCTAAACCTGTGGTTTCAATGAGCACACGCTTAAACTTAGGAATAGCGCCTTCTGAGGCTTTAATAAAGTTGGTAGCTAGAGATTGGACAAGCTCACCTTGTAAGGTACAGCAAATACATCCAGATCCTAGGAGCACAACAGTGTCGTCAACTGATTGAACCAGCTCGTGATCTAAACCTACATCACCAAATTCATTAATTAACACCAAAGTGTCTTTAAACTCTTCGGTGTTAACCCATTGGTTAAGTAAGGTGGTCTTACCACTGCCTAAAAATCCTGTAATGATATTTACAGGAATTCTATTATCGATTTGTTGTTGCTCTGACATGGGTTATCTTCCCAAAAATTAATAATTAATTAGACTCTAATGGCTCGGTAGGGGCCGTAATCTTATTCTACTCTGATGCTTCTTCTTTAACTTCTTGTTCAGCATCTTCCTTATGGTACAGAGACTGATAGTCAGTTGTGCCATTAAAAAGGAAGTTTAGAGCCTTGAGCATAGCTGGATTACGGTAGCTATCGTCTTCATTTAAAATGTCGTGATAAGCATGAGGAATAAGCTCAAACTTTGGCGGTACACGATCATTTTCGTGGCGCTTGCAAAACTCTCTGGCAGCCTCAGTAGATACGACCATATCAGCGCCAGCTGACAAGCACAACATAGGAAAATCAAAATTACATTTGATTTTATCTAAGCGTTGTTGAGCCTGCATACAGCACTTAACAAACTTGTAAGTAGGGCCAGCTAAGGCTAATTGAGGGTGATCAATGTAGTAGTCATGATAAATATCATAACGTAATGGGCTGTGGGAGTGGATATTCTCCTCAAAAGGCAAACGTACGTACTCTTTGCCATGTGGAGTATAGGACAAGGCAAAAGATCTAATGTTGCATAAAATCTTTAATATAGGGTAAACCACTTTAGGTGCTAATAAATTTGGAATACCTAAGAATGGGCAGATTAAAGCTAATGCCTTTGGCTTATATTGGAATTTAGTATTAAAACAAAACTCTAAGGCAATTAAGCCTCCTAAGGAGAAGCCTAACATTTTGTAGTTAGGGCCTACATCTAAGTAGCTAAGGATGTTCTCTAAATCCACACGATAGTGCAGGAATCTTTCAATATGACACTTATTGGAGTCATAAAGCACCATAGAAGACTGACCTTGACCACGTACAAAACATACCAAAATGCGGAGCTTACTATCTCTTAAGTGATAGAGTAATTCTGCGTACTTATGTTCAGTTTCAGCTCGACCTGCAATGATAACCAAAGTGTTAGAGGAGTCTTGTAAGCTGGTGCCTGGACTACCAGCTGGTGCCTCAAGCTCAAGAGCGCTTAAAAAGAGGTTATCAGAGACGTGAATGCGATGATGCTTTAAGTCATTTTCATAAAAAGCATCAATTTTTGGATAGAGCTCGGCTAAGGAGGTTTCGGTGCCAATATGTTGCAGATCGACCATTTAAGTCACCTCTTACTAAAAAAATGCGCTTTGGTAATTAAATTATTACCTAGATCATAGCACAACCTAGCATTGGAGTGCCTTAGCAAGCACTTAGAGCAAAAAAATAAAGCTTGAGCTTTAGTAAGCTCAAGCTTTAGTAATGCTTAGCGACGACGTGCTATTTTTTTAACATTTGGCACTACTTTAAGACGTCGCATAATGCCTGCTAAATGGAAGCGATCACGAACGGTGACGGTAAGATTAATAAGGTAAGTACCGTCATCTTTAATCTCTGAGTTAATAGCATCAATTTGCGAGCCTGCTATATCAACAGCATTAGAGATTTCACTTAAAATTCCTTGCCTATTCTCAAGCTCAATACGTAAGCCTGTTTGGAAGTCCAAATTAGCAGTAACGCTGGTATCCCATTCAACCTTGACATATTTTTCAGGATCTTTATAAGCATCCTTAATGTTAAAGCAATTGGCATTGTGAATAACCAATCCTTTAGAGGTAATATGTCCCATGATTTCATCGCCTGGGATAGGCATACAGCATTGAGCAAAGGTATAAGGCAGACCGCCAGTGCCTGTAATAGGCTTACCACTTTCGCTGTCACTAAGATCCTGTTTAAACTTCTTAGCAACTAATACAGCTAAGATATTGCCTAAGGCAATATCAATTAACAGGCTATTAAGGTCGGGCTCTTTAAAGTCTTTTAAGACGCTTTGCATAAGATTAGGATCGATATCCTCAAGGCGTAGATCCTTAAGCACATTTTGCAATAAGCGACGACCAATGAGTACACACTCTTGGCTCTTTAAGCCCTTGAGGTATTGCCTAATCTTAGAGCGAGCACGAGGGGTTACTACAGACGAGAGCCACATAGCATTTGGTTCGGCGCTATTAGAGGTAATAATCTCGACTGATTGTCCTGATTGTAGTGGTCTACTTAATGGGAACATGCGATGGTTAACGCGAGCACCAATACAATGTTGACCAATGTCAGTATGCAGCGCATAGGCAAAGTCGACAGGGGTAGAACCTGCTGGAAGATCGAAAATCTTGCCATCTGGGGTAAAGACAAAAATTGAGTCTGGGAAGAGATCAGTTTTTACCGCTTCAATAAACTCCATAGAGCTAGAAGCGCTTTGTTGGAGGTCAATAATGTTCTTAATCCACTGCTGAGCGTTCTTTTGAGCAGTAGTAGAGGTTGGCTCACTGCCATTTTCCTTATAAGACCAATGAGCAGCAACACCACGAGCGGCCATTTGATCCATAAATTCGGTACGAATTTGAATCTCAATAGGCACGCCGTGAGGGCCAATTAAGGAAGTATGCAATGATTGATAGCCATTAATCTTAGGAATGGCAATATAGTCTTTAAAACCAGAAGGACGAGGTTTATAAAGATTATGCATTTGACCTAAAACACGATAGCAAGTATCAACGTCATCTAAGATGATTCTAAAGGCATAAACATCCATAATTTCACGGAACTGTAGTTCCTTTTTAACCATCTTTTTATAAATAGAGTAAATACGTTTTTCTCTACCTAAAACACGACCTTCGATATTTACTTCTTTTAAGCGGCGATTAATCGATTCAAGAATATTATTAACTACTTCTTTACGATTATTGCGAGCTTTAGTGACAGCTGATTTTAAAACTCGATAGCGCATGGGATAGAGCGCTGCAATGCCAAGTTCTTCAAGCTCAATCTTAATATCGGAAATACCAAGACGATTAGCAATAGGAGCGAAAATCTCAAGTGTTTCTTTGGCAATACGTTTGCGCTTATCAGGTCTAAGAGAACCTAAAGTTCTCATATTATGAGTTCTGTCAGCAAGCTTAATTAAGATGACGCGAATGTCTCGTGTCATAGCTAAAATCATCTTGCGAAAGTTTTCAACCTGAGCTTCTTTGTAGTCATGGAAGCGCAATTTATCAAGTTTAGTAACGCCATTTACTAAGTCTTCAACAACAGAGCCAAACTCGTTTTTGATGTCCTCAGGTGTTACTCCAGTGTCCTCAACCGTATCGTGAAGTAAGGCAGCAATAATAGATTCTTTGTCCAAATGCATTTGAGCAATGATGGTTGCTACTGCTATTGGATGGATAATATAAGGCTCACCTGAGGCTCTTTTTTGAGGAGCATGGGCTTTATCTGCTAAAACGAAAGCACGATCAACATCTGCCATATACTCAGCAGATAAGTATGATGAAGCTAAATTATGTAAAGGGAGATAATAGTGAAAATTAGGTGATGCCAGAGCCTCTGGAGTAGGATCGGCTGGCACATGTTTCTCTTCTTTATTTTTAGCTCGATTGCTGGCAATTTGAGCACTGAGCTCTAAACTTTCAGAAAATCCGCCATTATCACGTGCATTAACATTGGTTGAATCGTAAAAAGGTGTTTGAGACACACTATCTCGAGCTGCGGATGTTGCCATAGCAGACATAGCAGCATCAGTAGTGCCTAAAGAGGTACTACCTGCATAGGTTGAGCTTAGATACTCACTTGGAGTCACTGCTGCACTACCTACGCTACTAGGGCCAGAATTAATAATTTGCGAACTCATAATTAGTGCTAACTTCAATCAAGAATTGCTCTTAGTATTGCTTATTATGTAGTTAAGCAAGATACCAGAAGAGAATTAATATAGCCTGCTGTTTAGGATAAAAGTTTAGGCCGCCACATAAATTAATAAATTAAAAAGTCTTTTAAAACTTAACAAACAAGGTATTTAAATTTCTTTAAAATCCTGAATTTAGTATACCTGAGCCTAGACTTGTCTTTTAGTGTAAGACAAAAAATAGCTGGGGTAGCTCTCATATATAAGAAAAATTGCTCAAATTAAGTGCCATATTAATACATGTAATGGGATTATTGCTAACAATTTGAATCTCTAATAGGTAGTCGCAAATATAGGTAGCATCAAGGATTACATAAAGAATAGGCTTAACTTTGAAGCTATGAGTGGTAGCTTTTGTGTATAGAGAAAAAATATGCACTATAAAAGTGCACGCCCTCACTGCTAAAAGCAAGTGAGGGCGTGTTAAGTATTAAAGCTTATGCTTGTCTAACAAGTATAGCTAGCAAGATGGTTTAGTTAAACATCTCAACGCCATCGATAGGAGCAAACTCATTATCAGCTGGTAATGAAGCGCTGTCGCCACGCATTAAGTCTTTACGATCTTGCTTATCGAGGAAGTCCTCTGAAATAAGACCAGCTTCGATTTCACGCAAAGCGATTACGGTTGGCTTGTCCTTTTCTTCGTCAACTAAAGGCTTGCTGCCATTTAATGAAATTTGGCGAGCACGACGGGCTGCAATGAGAACTAAGTCAAAGCGGTTGCCAACTTTAGCCACAGCATCTTCAACTGTAACTCTAGCCATGATGAAGTACCTCAAGTGAGTTATTTGCCACCTAAAATAAACGAGGTCAAAAACACAGGTTATGCAGGGGCTAACAAAAAATCAAACAAAGATCATGACAATGCCAGACTGGTAATTAGATAAAACACAACTGATCCTAATTTTTAGGATTAACATCTTTAATTTGGAAAATAAAGCGTTGTGTAAAAGATAAGGATTTTACTAAACCAAGTTTAAATAAGATACTTATCTTTAAGTGGATATTAGTAACTTTTAAAAAGCTACAATAGTCAGTTATTGTCATAAGAGCCCTGAGCCAATAAGTCAGAGCCCTGAGGAGCCATAAGTAAGCTCCCAAAATTCTAGAAATTGCACTATCAACAATAGTACATTATGTAGGTGATTTCAGCGCTAAAAGAACGTTAGCTAGCAATAAATATTACTAGCCTATCTCTTGCTAAAAGCTATTCATTTTAACAGAAAAAATCATACTGTTTATTTATGAATGAAATTTTAATAAAAAATAATAAGTTAGCCTTATTATTCTTCACTTTTCTTTGAAGCTGCTAAGGCTGCTTGTAAGGCACTAGCGCAAGGTAACCAGGCGGCCTCATACTCCTTAGCTTGGCGCTGCATATCATCAAGCAGAGCTTGGTTATTGTTCTGCAAGCTCTTAAGCTCAGCTCTCTTGCTTAAAATAATACTACGTAAGGTAATTAAGCTCTCATCAAAATCATCATTAATAATGACGTAATCATACTCATCATAATGAGAAATTTCAGACATAGCTTGAGCCATGCGCTTGTTAATGACATCCATTTCATCCTGACCACGCTTAATAAGGCGTTGTCTTAAGGCATCTAAGCTTGGAGGTAAAATAAAGATCTTAATAGCCTCTGGAACTTGCTCTTTAATTAAACGAGCGCCTTGCCAATCAATGTCAAACAGTACATCTTTACCTTGGTTAATCCAATCAAGAACAATCTCTTTTGAGGTGCCATAGTAGTTATCAAATACTTTAGCATGCTCAAAAAAGGCATCGCGCTCAATTAAGCTTTCAAACTCTTCTACCGACACAAAATGATAGCTCTCATGGTCAACCTCACCAGGACGAGGGGCTCTGGTGGTATGAGAAATAGACAAGCGTAAACTATCATCAAGGTTAAACTTCTTTAATAGTGCAGTAATTAAAGAGGATTTACCCGCACCACTAGGTGCTGAAACAATAAAAAGAGTTCCTTTGGACATGATGTAACAACTCCAAAATTGAGAGTGCAGCAAATAAGATCTTGAGAAAACACGACAGCCTCACCCCAACTAACCTAATGGTAGAGTGAGCTTTTTGACTTGGCCAGGCCCTGTCCCTGGCCCTGTCACTGGGCCATTGCCATAGCCTTGGCCAAGCCTAGCCTGGCCATGGCAGGCTCTGGCCTGCCGTAACCTGGATTGATGGGCATGTATGGGCCTATGGGGCCTGTAAGCTTCCTTACTAACTATTCACCCTGATCCTGATCTTCAGGTAACAGTTCATCCTCAGGGGTTGCTTCTGCGCCATGGAACAGAGTAAACCAGTCTTGTAGAACATTACGAGTTTCATCAATACCAATTTTGTTCCATGCAGAAAAGGCGATCACGGTAAAATTACCGCCAAACTCGGAGAGTAAGTGTTTGACCTCACCTACAGCTTCACGACGCTTGGTAACGCCTAATTTATCGGCTTTAGTTAATAAGATTAATGCAGGAAGATTAGCGGCTAAAGACCAATCAATAATTAAACGATCATGATCTTTTAAAGGATGGCGAATATCCATGGTTACTACAATACCACGAAGGGCATTGCGCTTTTGTAAGTATTCGGACATGGATTTTTGCCATTGGCGCTTCATACTATCAGACACAGCAGCATAGCCGTAACCTGGCAGATCAACTAACGAACATCCAGGCTTAACTTCAAAAAGGTTAATTAAGCGGGTACGGCCAGGAGTACGAGAGGTCTTGGCTAAATGGTTTTGATCGCAAATAGCATTTAAAGCTGAGGACTTTCCTGAGTTAGAGCGTCCTGCAAAAGCAATCTCAGAGCCCAAGTCAGTAGGCAGACGCTTGATATCAGGCGAACTGGTGATAAAGCGTGTTTTTCTAAAATCAATTTTTACCTTTTCCATCAATTACACCCTAAAAGCATTAAGCATAAAAAAATTGCGATAAGTATACGCTTTTTTTTAATATTTTTAGAACTAAGAGCTGACATTTTAGCGAGCCTAAGAGCTCTATTATCATTTTGCCCTCTTAGTTTAGCATTTTGATATTAGATTTTTGCCCCGCCTCAATAAGGGCAAGTAAGACAGCCATGCACAGGCATCTTAAGGCCTGCTCTAGCAGTCTAAAGCCTGCTAGGGCATGCCTTGGTATACCATGGCGCGCCAGGCCTTGCTATGGCACGCAAGGCCTGGCCAGGACCTGCTAGGGCATTCGTGGCTGGCTTAAAAAAATAAGCCCAGAAAGCTTATCAACTTATCTGGGCAAAATTTTTTGCTAAGACAATAGCAGGTGTTAAGGGGATTGTTATTAAACAATACCAGCTTGAGCCATAATTTCCTCAGGTGAGAGAGGTTGCTCTTGTGGCTCTAAGTCACGAGCTAACTTAAATTCAGTATGATCCATAGCAAGCTCTAAGTAGAAGGCATTACCTGTAGAGGTAAAGAAGGTAATACGAGATACCTCTGGGTGGTCTAAAGTCATATTAATGCTAATTTCGACTTGGTGAGGTAGTGAAACCATCTTTGGTTGAGACTGGTGAATACGACCATTTAAGGTAGCGCTGATCTTAGCGGTAAAGTTGCCCACCATTTGATTCATGAGCTCGCCTAAAGTATTGGCTACTTCCTCAGAGGTGTAGTTAGTAGCTAAATCACTTTCACTCAAGCCCATCATCTTCATGTAGCTGGCATAGAGTTCCATTGCAGTCTCTTTAGGGAAGTTTAAGACCACCATGCCAGAGAAGGTGCCAGTGAATAATACAAAGGTACCGATGTCTGGACGTAAGGTAGTGTTATTGATCTTCTGGATCATTGGTGTAAAAGAGACTTTATCGCTAGTAGCAGTGGTTAAAACATCACATACGCTATCGCATAAAGAAAGCAAAATATCATCACAAGTAATAACTTGATGCTTAGAAATTAACATTAAAAAAAGCCTCAAAACTCTTTAAGGGAACTGCTTGCTATTTAATTAATTGCCTGACTATTATGATTTTGCAATATAAGTCTACCAATTGAGATCAAACGCTTTAAAGCTCAAGCTTAACTATCTGTAGCTTATAAAAAATCTTCAGCCCTGATTATCTTAGTTGTTAGTTTTTGGGTTCTTAACTAAGCATTAATTTCCTTAATTATGCAGAGCTATAGTATTCGAAAAAAATTGTAGTTTTTTAAAAACGCCTTTGTAAATTTGATCTTGCTTATTGGGGGCAAAATTGAAAACTAGATAACAAACCACTTAGGCTATTTTAGCGACAAATGCGATTAAAACAACATCTACAAAGATTCTTTTTCAAGTTTCAATGCATAAATTTAATATAAATGCGGTGATATTCTGATAAGGAATGGGAATATATTGATATTTTTTTGCGCTTAGACGCTTACTCGTATCTTAAAAGATATGCTCAATGAGGCTTAGAAAATAGAAAACGTCTGGGCATTTCCATACCCAGACGTTTTAAACAATCAAAGAGAAGAAAGCTATTAGCTATTGATATTGAGCTCTTTTAACTTTCTAGTGAGGGTGTTACGACCCCAGCCTAATAGTTTGGCTGACTCTTGCTTGTGATTGCTGGTAAAGGCCAAGGCAGCCTCAAGCATAACACGCTCAAACTCTGGAGTAGCCTCAGAAAGAATGTCATGCTCACCAGCTCTTAAACGGCCATCAACCCAATTGCGTAGTTGCTCTTGCCAAGAGGTTGGCTCTTTAGAGGTGCCAGCAATAGAGGTGGTAACCTTAGACTGTTGGTTACGAGCCTCAACAAACTCAGCTGGAAGATCAGACATTTGAATGTCACGACCTGTAACCATGATAGTTAAGAACTTACATAAGTTCTTAAGCTGTCTTACATTGCCAGGCCATGGTTGACGGCATAAGAACACTAAAACCTCGGAGGTGAGCTTCTTTGGCTCTTGATCGGTTGCAAGGGCGCTTTGAGTTAAGAAGTGCTTAGCCAACATAGGAATATCGTTGTTACGATCTCTTAATGGTGGCATATCAATGTGAATTACATGCAAGCGATAGTATAAGTCGCTAATGAACTTACCTTCTTTAGATAAGGCCTCTAAATTCTTAGAGCTGGAGGCAATAACTCTTACATTAGCCTTTTTAGGAACACTTTGGCCTAAAGGAATGTATTCATTGCTTTGTAACACTGTTAACAAGCGAGTTTGTGCATCTAAAGGCATGTCACAAATTTCGTTAATGAACAGTGTACCGCCTTGGGCTCTTTCAATAGCGCAGCTAGCACCATCACTATTAGAGAAAAACTCGTGATTAATACTATCTTGAGGTAAAGAAGAGATATTTACAGATACGAAGCAGCCTGTATCACGACGCTCAGAGTGATTATGTAGAGCTAAAGCTACTAGTTCTCTACCTGTACCACTTTCGCCGAAAATAAGTACTGGATACTCACTCTTAGAAACACGGCCAATAACTTTAAAGACCTCTTGCATAGCAGGGCTTTTACCAATGATCTCAACATCATCCTCAGACTCGATGCTAGGAGCAGCTGTTTCTTCCTTTTTCTTAGTTTGGTTGACGCGGTGAACAGCAGCACGACGAATTACTCGTACAGCATTATCAATATCAAATGGCTTTGGTAAATATTCAAAAGTACCGTGCTCATATGAATCAATGGCTGCAGATAAGTCAGAGTGAGCTGTAATGATAATAAATGGAATATTTGGGTCTACTTCATGAACCTTCTGAATGAGAGAAAGGCCATCAATACCAGGCATGTTGATATCGGAAACAATAACGTCAGGAATTTGCTCCGATAAAGCTTCTAAAGCCTTGTTGCCATTGGTAAATAGACGGTGATTGATGTTACTCATTCCAAGTGCACGATCAAACACAAAGCGGATACTATCATCATCATCGATAACCCAAATTAGCGGATCCATAAATAACCTCGAGCTGCGTTGAAGTTCTTTGATAGGAGTAGTAATGCTTTATTAAAACTCCTAATTGCTGCTTGCAATACAAACTAATATAGTAAATGTAATTCTATTATGCTTAAGTTCCTGCTCTTTGCTTCTTAAGTTAATCGCTATTGGCTGTATTATTGTTAGAGTTAATCAAAGGCAGAATGATTTTAAAAACAGTACAACCTACTTCGCTTTCACATTCAATAGTGCCTTTATGATGCTCAACAATATTTTGAGCAATAGACAGACCTAAGCCATGGCCATCAGGACGTGAGGTGATCATTGGATAAAAGAGCATATCCTTAATCTTAGGAGGAATGCCTGGTCCATTATCAATAACACTGATCTCAATTGACATTGGATACTTAGTGCCACCTATTAATACGCCCATTTGTGCACGGGTTCTAATCTTAATCGTTGGATAAGTAGTGTTTGATTCGGTTAAGGCTTGTACAGCATTGGAAATAATATTAATTAAAGCCTGCTGCATTGCATCAACATCTAATAACAACTCTGGCAAACTAGGGTCATAGTCTTTCTCAAAACGACAAGAGCCTTTAGTAGCCATAGTTTCTAACGATAAGACCTTTTCAATCACATAGTGAATGTTAGCCATGGTGCGAGGATTTGGTCTTTGTGGGCCCAAAAGACGATCAACTAAAGCTTTTAATCGATCTGATTGCTCAATAATGACACGAGTATATTCTTTGAGATCATTATCTGAGCTGTAGGTCATCTCCACTAATTGGGCTGCACCACGAATACCCCCCAAAGGATTTTTAATTTCATGAGCTAAATTCCTAATGAGATCACGAGCAGCAATATGTTGATTACGTCTTTGTAAATCATCATTAAGCTTTTGCTGATAATCAAGACGATGAATTTCTACAACCAAACCACGTGCACGGCCAGTATAAGATGAAATATACATATCAGCATGAAAGTGCACATTATGCTCAGTGCTAAAGGTAATATCAGTAGCAGTAAATCCTTGAAATGAAGGATTATTTGAGTGCTGCAAGCTTTCAATAAGGCTCTTTTCTTGGCTATCGATAAGTTCAGTAATCTTAATGCCTTGTATTTTTGAGCGTGACATAGAAAACAACTGTTCAGCAGCTGTATTTGCATAAGCTATTCTTAACTGCGAATCTGTTACTAAAATTGCAGTAGAAATACTCTCAATGATTGTTTTTGCGTCGCACTGCATAATTAATTACTCTTTCAATTACAAGGATAAAGATGATAACAAACTCATAATAAACACATAAACAAAAAGTTATGCTTAATTATGAAATTAAGCCTGAACTTAGCAAAACGCCTAGCTATATAAAATCCTTTGCAATTTTACAGTGAAATTTTCTGCAAAATTTGCATCAATAACAAAAATTATGTGATCAATGCAGGTATTAATGACCCATTTTAGAGCGTGTTTGTTTATTTTTCAGATAAATATCAAATCTGCACAATTATAGTGCTTGAATTGCCTAATATGCTCTATAAAAGTGCTAAAGAAAAAATTGTTAAAAGCTATAAATATAGGTTAAAGACCGTAATTACAAAGAATAATATGGCTTTTGCTAAAAAATAATATAGTTAATCATGCACTTGTTTGATGCAATATAGCTCACAAAGATAGGAAAAAATCAAGGCTGCGCCTCATTGCAGGGCTTAAGTAATGCTTTTGAGTAAAAAAAAGGCCTTTGGCTTATGCCAAAGGCCTCTTTTTCACTTATAAGTAAGTATTAAAAATTACTTATCTTCTTTCTTGCCACCGCTAGCACGGAAAGCACGTACACGATCAAGCTCAGATAAGTACTTCTTACGAATACGAATAGACTTAGGAGTTACCTCAACTAATTCGTCTTCATTAATGAACTCTAAAGCTTGCTCTAAGCTCATATGTACAGCTGGAGTTAAGATAATATTGTCATCAGAACCAGCAGCACGTACGTTAGTTAACTTCTTGGTCTTTAAGCAGTTTACAGTAAGATCGTTAGAGCGAACGTGTAAACCAATGATTTGGCCCTCATAGACCTCTTCACCAGCATCAACAAATAAACGACCACGCTCTTGTAAGAACCATAAAGCGTAAGGAACAGCCTTACCAGTGTCGTTGGAAATTAATACACCATTAGCACGCTCACCAATGGAACCACCAACAAACTCATCATAGCTGTCAAAAGTGTGGTACATCAAGCCAGTACCAGAGGTTAAGGTCATATATAAGCTTTGGAAGCCGATTAAACCACGGGCAGGAATACGGTAGTCTAAACGTACACGACCCTTACCATCTGGGTTCATATTCTTAAGCTCGCCCTTACGACGGCCTAACTCTTCCATAACAGCGCCTTGGTTGCCCTCATCAAGATCTAAGGTAAGCACCTCATATGGCTCAGTAACCTTGCCGTTTTCATCTTTATGTAAGATAACCTCTGGGCGAGATACGCCAAGCTCATAGCCTTCACGGCGCATTTGCTCAATTAAAACGGATAAGTGTAATTCACCACGACCTGATACACGGAACTTATCAGCCTCAGCAGTGTTCTCTACACGTAAAGCTACGTTATGAACTAACTCTGTGCGTAAACGCTCCTCGATATTACGAGAGGTTACGAACTTGCCCTCACGACCTGCAAATGGTGAGGTGTTAACACAGAAGGTCATAGAAACAGTTGGCTCATCTACAGTTAATGCAGGAAGAGCTTCAACAGCTTGTGGAGCGCAAATAGTATCGGAAATCTTAAGCTCGCCTAAGCCAGTTACAGCGATAATATCGCCCGCACTAGCCTCTTCAACCTCAGAGCGGCGTAAGCCTAAATAGCCTAGTACCTGACCAATACGACCTTGGCGGGTAGAACCATCAGCGCCAACAATAGTAACAGCCTGATTTGGCTTAGCACTACCACGAGTTACACGACCAACACCAATAACACCTACATAAGAGGTAAAGTCTAATGATGAGATCTGCATTTGGAATGGGCCATCACGATCAGCTTGTGGTGCGCTTACTTTTTCAATAATAGTATTGAATAAAGGCTCCATATTGTCGCCATGGTTCTCAGGATCTTCGCTAGCCCAGCCTGAAAGTGCAGAGGCATAAATAATTGGGAAATCAAGCTGCTCATCAGTGGCGCCAAGATTATCGAAAAGATCAAATACCTGATCAATAACCCAGTCAGGACGTGCACCTGGACGATCGCACTTATTAATAACTACGATTGGCTTTAAGCCACGAGCAAAAGCCTTTTGGGTAACGAAACGTGTCTGTGGCATTGGGCCATCAACTGCATCAACTAACAGTAATACAGAGTCAACCATAGACATAACACGCTCTACCTCACCACCGAAGTCAGCGTGGCCTGGGGTATCTACGATGTTAATACGATAATCTTGCCAGTTAATAGCGGTATTTTTAGAGAGAATGGTAATACCACGCTCTTTTTCAATGGCATTAGAATCCATAACACGCTCTTGGCCTAATTCTGTACGGTCAAGGGTGCCTGATTGACGTAATAACTTGTCAACTAAAGTAGTCTTGCCATGATCGACGTGAGCAATAATGGCAATATTACGGATTTTTTGAACATCCATATGAAAAATACCTTTAAAAAGTGCCGCCAAATGTGGCTATAACTTGCATATACTCAAACGGCTACAGATTTGCGCTAAAGTATGAAAATTCTGTGATTTGCAAATTAGCTGTTGTGAACAAACTATGATGGAAATGGATAAGAAAAGTTAAGCAGGGCCATGAAATATAAAAAAAATGGCTGAGCACAAATATTACTAAACCTACCTAGTACTATCCTATAGCAAGGCTTTTAAACAGGTAAATAGTAGATCCATCACAAATGAGCCTAGTGACAATAAAAAGTGGGATCATATTCTCGCTTTTACTACAGGCTACTTGCAAAATTTGCCCCGCTATTTTAGCGCAAAAATAATTGAGATTATCATAATGTAGAAAAAAGCTTATCTATTAGTGCAATGTTAATTTGACTATAGAGTTTAGCAAGAAATATGATATTTTCTGATAGTGCCTTTGCTCTGCATAAGACTCTCACAATGCTTGTGACAAAGTAGATAACTTAGCTAAAAACATCAAATGTAATCTGTATATGAAAGAATTAATTAAGTATTTTATTTGGCGTATCAAGCGTGACGATATTGCCTTGCAAGCTGGTGCTTTGGCTTATACCTCAGTTTTAGCTTTAGTACCTGCTGTTACTATTGTGCTTTCTATTTTTGCTATGGTTCCTGCTTTTACTCCCGTAAAGCAAGAAATGATGGCCTTTGCTACTAATAACTTTTTGCCTGTTTTTACTGATGCCATTGGTGACTCTATTACAACCTTTGTAAATCATGCTGCATCCATGACTATTACAGGCTCGCTCATGCTCTTTTTAGTAGCGTTGATGTTGATTAGATCTATAGATCAAGCTTTAAATCGTATCTGGCGAGGTGGTAAGCGTAGCTTTACTATGACCTTTGCTATTTATTGGACTATGTTAACCGTAGGCCCTTTGTCCTTAGGAATTGTTGTTTGGGTCTCAACTAAATTAATTGCTTCACGTTTCATTGAAGACATGCAATTGGACTCTGCTGTCCGAGTACTATTGTATATTTTGCCTTTTTTAGTAGAGGCAGGCATGATCTTCGTAATTTATACTGTGATTCCAGTATGTAAGGTAAAAGCTCGTGATGCGGCCATGGGAGCTTTTTTGGTAACAGCAATCTTTGAGGTTTTAAAAAGATTATTCTCAACCTTTATTCTAAACTTCTCTTCTTATGAAGCTATTTACGGTGCTCTTGCTGCTTTACCTGTATTAATGATTTGGATTTATTTAAATTGGTGGCTCATTTTGATTGGTGCTGAGTTTACCTCTGTTTTGGGTATTGCTCGTGGTGATGGTACCGAGCAAGTGCCTAAGCTTATTCGCTCCTTAGTTAGCGCCACTGAGGCTAATCGTATGCATGGGCGTATTCTTTACTCATCAGAAGACCTAAAGAATAAAGAGGCCAAAAGATCAATCAAAGTGCAAATTAGCCCTAATCGTCAGCGCTTAGACAAATAGCCCAGTTCCTAAGCCCTGTTCCCAAGCTAAGTTTCTTTGCAGACTTGAACACCATTTAATGGCCATAAAGTCGCTAAGAGCAAAAGAGCCACACTACATAGGCAATATAGTGTGGCTCTATTATTTTTAGAATATAAGCTCTTCTTCTTCATAGTTGTTATGAGGTTTTGAAATAATACTATCGATCAAAGCGTCCTTTAATAACTCCATTTCCGTGGCATTAGCTTGATTTTCTAGTTGTTTTTGCCTATTTAAAGCCTGATGCTCCTCTTCTAACATATCCTGCGCATGCTTATTGTCCTCAACAGCAGCGCCCTCCATCTTAGGCTCTATCTTACCCTCAATAGCAGCGCCATTATCCTGGCTATTCTGTACATGGCCATTAGCAGTGCTTTCAGACTTGCTCTCTCCCTCAGGCTTGGCAGCGCCATCCATCATAGGCTCTTGCTTACCCTCAACAGCAGTGCCCTTATCCTGGCTATTCTGTCCCTGGCCATTAGCAGTGCTTTCAGACTTGGCCTTTTCCTCAGGCTTGGCAGCGCCATCCGTCATAATCCCTTGCTTGCCCTCAACAGAAGCGCTCATAGCCTCACTAGACTTGCTATCGCTATTAGCTGAGCTTTCAGGCTTTTCCGCCACCTCAGGCTTTGCAGGGGCTTCTTGCTCCTGCTTGCTCTCAACAGCAGCGCTCATAGCCTCACTGGACTTGCTATCGCTATTAGCTGAGCTTTCAGGCTTTTTCGCCACCTCAGGCTTTGCAAGGGCTTCTTGCTCCTGCTTGCCCTCACCAGCAGTGCTCATAGCCTCATTAGACTTGCTATCGCTATTAGCTGAGCTCTCAGACTTAGCCTCTCCCTCAGGCTTGGCAGCGCCATCCGTCATAATCCCTTGCTTGCCCTCAACAGAAGCGCTCATAGCCTCACTAGACTTGCTATCGCTATTAGCTGAGCTTTCAGGCTTTTCCGCCACCTCAGGCTTTGCAGGGGCTTCTTGCTCCTGCTTGCCATCAACAGCAGCGCCAGCGGCAGCAGCGCTAGCTGCTGCTGTTGGAGTTGCGGGTGCGGCTATTTTGCCTTTGAGTACTGAGGCAGCATCGGTTTGTTCTTTAGCTACGGCAGTGTTTTGGTATTGTGGTAGGTAAAGACCTGGGCGCTTTTCTCCTCGACGTAAGGCTTTAATATTAAAGATAGGGTCGTCCATGTTGCCAGATATGGTTACTTGAGTAGAGCTATCTTTAGAGCGACTAATCAAATAAGCACGTCCTGAGATGCTATCTTCATTAATGTTTACTTTACTATTTAAACTTAGATTAGAGGTTACTAAAGAGGCTGTGCTATTAATATTAACTTCGCCATTAACAATTTGAGCTTGGGCCTTAAGATTATTAATACCAGCTACGCTGCCTTGAATGGCGCTAAGTAACTCGGTAGTTGATAGCTTATAACTATCGGAGTTTCCTCCATTAATAAGATCAAGACCAAAGTCTGCAATTAACATAGCTGATGAGTTCAAAGAGATATTGCCATCACTATGAGAGAGCAAGCTGCGAATATTATTGATCTTATCTACACAAGTACTTTCAATATCTAAGTCCAAATTGATCTTGCCAGTTAACATATGACCTATCAAATTGGAGTTGAGATCAGCGCTCTCAAAGTCTTTAGCTTTAAGAGTAAACTTGCTTGGCAACTTTTCTTGTAAAGCAAGATAGGCTTGAGCGCTTAAAGAAGACTCTTTAAAGCGCATTTTAGGCATATCAATGGCTAGGCCGTTTTCATCAAGCTTTAAATTGACCTTAGTATCAGACATTAAAAGATTTGAGTAGAGCATGTTTATCAGATTGAGGTTCAAACTTGATGGGCTCTTATCTTTAATGACATTACGAGTATCCTGATTATCACTATAAATATCAGGATTAATCATAAACTTGTGTTTACTTAAGTTAAGACTTTCCTCTTTAGACTCAGCAATAGCCTTATCGTCCAAAGTTAAATAGGACAATATCTTATAAAAGTTATCGACCTCATCTTGGATATTGTTCTGGTTATGCTTGTGTTTAGATGTTTTATTGTTTTGAGCTTGAGAGATTTTGGTCTCTAAATCTTTAAGCACAGTAGGATGCACAAAGATATTGTTAGCTGTGCCTGAAATAGATTGAATAGACAAAGGCAAGCTATTGATATAGGACAAGAATTCTAATTGGTTAAACTTAGCATTTTTAATGAACAAGCTATGATCAGAAAATTGCTTTTTAATAAAGTCTAAACGTGGTCTATTAAGTGCCAGTTTATTCTTACTCATGCGCAATTCAGTAACGCTAAGGCGCTTTTTAGTTAAATCTAAACTACCAATGCTATTAAAGGTACCCTCATAGAGATTGCCTTTTAAGTCAAACTCCATCTTGTGGTTTTCAAAACTGGCAATAGTATTGTTGTTTTCAAAAGTTGTTTGCAGATTAGGGAAAGAAATCTCGTCTATATGGCCTTCAAACATACCTTCGATGTCGTCATGGTCAATATAGAGGTCATCAATAGTGCCATTAATACCCTGCATAATATAGCTTAGGTATTGGGATTCAGACTTCTCAGGTGTGATAGGAGCTGGTGTACTCTTAGAGTTAGGCTTGGCAAATAACTTTGACTGCTCAGATGTCTTTGTTCCCTCAGATTGGTTGCCTAAGACATTATTGGTAAAAATAACGTCAGTTAAATTAGTCTTACGAGCACTTAACTTAACATTTTTTGGGGCACGCAATCCTTGATTAATAATGACTTTTGATAGGTTGAGCTCATCTAAAGAAATCTCAGCACTGATAGGAGGCGTATTAGAGCTTGGTATATCACCATCAGATAAGGAGTTATGCTCATTGCTAATGATATTGTAGGTGCCATGACCAGTAACGGTACCACCTAAAATACCTGCACTAAAGTTATTGATAGCAATACCTTTATCATTATGGGTAAATTCAATATTAAAGCTTTTTACTTCGTCGTTAAATAAACGAGCCTGACCAGTACTTAAAGCTCCAGAGCGAAAAGTTAGTCCCTCTTGAGCGCTATAAGTAACATTCTCAAGACGAACAGTAGCGCTAGGAGCATTTAAAAAGGTGGTACGTAAAGGTGTGCCGTAGAATCTGGCTGTTTGGGCTCTAATAGAGTTAAAGCCTAATTTGGAATTAGCAACTGTTAACAGATCGTTAGGATCAATATTAATTTTATTTAAATAAAGATCTGTAATTCTAAGCTCATCGCTGCCCATAGCTGATCTGAGATCGTACTCAACGTATAGCTCTCCAATTTTAGATTTGCCAAAGGTAACGTTATAGAGTTTGATAACATCAGGATAGATAGGAGAAAATTCAGCATCTCCTATGCTTACTTCCATATTAAACTTTGAGCTTAAGTAAATAGATAATGGGCCCTTTACCTGAGAGCCATTAAAAAAGAGCGCAGTTAGGGTAAAGCCTACTACGATAAAAACGCCCAAAATAAAGGATAGGCGTATAAAGAAACGTAATAATTTACTTGAAGAGGAGCGTGAGGCTCGTCTTTTATGGTAAAGACCGACCATATTTCAATCCATTACTAGTAATTAGCTAATTACTTTGTTGACTACTTGCTCCATTGCATATGATAGTTTGCCATTATCAACATCCAAAACTTTAGGAAACCATCGTAAAATCAAATTATGAGCAGTGAGCATATCATTAGCAAAAATATCTTTAGCCGCATTATCGGCATTAGTGATTAAGTCATAATCACGATTTAAATCAGCAAAACGGAAATTCTCTTTACCTGCTTGATTAGTGCCAAAGAACTCACCTGGACCACGCATTTGCAAATCTTGGTTGGCAATTTCAAATCCATTAGTGGTGCTACGCATGATCTCTAAACGTTGACGAGCTCTTTGTCTTCTATCTTCCTCTTGCTTATTAACACTAGGTTCTGAGTAGGTATTATAGATTAATAAACAATATGACTCTTTAGAGCCACGGCCTACACGTCCTCGTAATTGGTGTAATTGAGCTAAACCTAGCTGATTAGCACTCTCAATTACAATTACACTAGCGTTTGGTACATCTACGCCTACCTCAACAATGGTGGTCGCTACCAGGATATTAATGTCTCCTTTGATAAAGTCTTCCATAGTGGAATTTTTTTCTTTATCACTCATTTGCGCATGGAGCAATCCAATTTTTAACTCAGGCAAGTTGTTACTTAAGTATTGGAAGCGCTCTTTAGCTGAGGTTGCCTTAAGTAGTTCATTATCCTCTACTAAAGGGCAAACCCAATAAGCCTGATTACCATTCTGACAATGATGTCTTAGGCGCTGGGCCACCTCATCGATACGATCTTGGGAGATCAATGAGGTTTTAATAGGGGTACGTCCTTTAGGTAATTCATCGATGGTAGAAACATCGGTATCAGCAAATAAAGCTAATTGTAAAGAACGAGGAATAGGGGTAGCAGTCATTAATAATTCGTGAGCTGCACTTCCTTGAGGGGCTTTATCTAACAGGGCCTCTCTTTGGTCAACACCAAAGCGATGTTGCTCGTCTACAATGCTCAAGGCTAAGTTTTGATACATTAAATCTTTTTGGAAAAGAGCATGAGTGCCAACAAAGATTTTAGCTGAGCCTGTTTTAGCTTTGTTAAAGACATCAGTACGTTCAGCCTTCTTTAAGCTGCCAGTAACTAGCACCACCTCATAACCTAAAGGAGCAAACAACTCACTAATTTTCCTATGATGTTGTTTGGCTAGCAGTTCAGTAGGCGCTAGCATGGCGCATTGATAGCCATTGTGAGCAAATTGCTCCATAACCATAGCCGCCACTAAGGTTTTACCTGATCCTACATCACCATGTACTAAGCGATTCATGGCCTTATTGACTAGGCAGTCTTGCATAATCTCTTGGTAAACACGCTTTTGAGCATTAGTAGGCTCAAAAGGAAGGGTCTTTAAGAGTTGATCATGACTTTCCTTACTATATTCAAGGGCGGGCGCTGCCTTACTCCATTGACGGGCTTTTAACTCTAAAATACAAAGTTTGTAAGCTATGAGCTCTTCATAACAAATACGTTGAAAGCTTGGTAAAGCCTCCAAGTGGACAACACCATGATCTTCTCTAACAGGAGGGTTATGGCAGTGCAATAAAGCTGTGCTAATGTCCATATGGTAGGGATTGAGCCTTGGTGGTACTAATTCATCTAATGGGTGCACTGATAGTACTTTTAAGGCGCTACTAACAAACTCTCTCATCTTATCGATGCTAAGTCCACGAGTTAAGTGGTAAATAGGAGAGAGTCTAGTAGGTAATGAGAGTTCATTATCCTCTACTATATGGAAGTTAGGGTGAAACAAAACAGGCTTTGGTACTGGTCCATAAGTATCAAAGCGCATATTGCCCCAAGCTAATATGACTGTACCTACAGGAAGCAGTTGTAACTGGTATTTAGTCATATTAAAAAAAGCTAATTTTACTTGGGTACCCTCATGATCATGAGTAGTAAATTCAGTAAGCTTAGTTTTAAATTTAGGCAATGAAGATATGGTAAGCAAAAACAAGGAGTTAGTCTGCTCTTGAGGTAGGTTGTGAGCAGAGCTAATGTAAGTGCGATCTTCATAACGAAAAGGAATATTGAATAACAAATCGTTAAGGTTATGAAGGTTTAACTTGTCTAACTTACTTAAAGTTTGTGTTGCTACGCCACTCATGCAAGACAAAGGCGTAGCAAGAAATGGTTCATCTTGTCCTGCCATGACTTCCTCATCACTTATTAAATTAATCTTTTGATGGCTTAATTATAGCATTTTAACGAATAAGATAAGCCTTAAGGCAAGACAAAGAAATGGGAACTATATGGCATTTAGCCATGATTCTTTTTAGGTTGTGAGTTTGTCCTTACGCTTTTGATAGATACAATAGGAAAGAAACATACTTAAAGCTATTAAGATGAGTCCAGATAAGTAAAACTGATATGAAATGGAGTAGTTTTTACTTACCGCAGCTCCTAAAAATGGGCCAAACATAGCGCCAAACTGGCCAGCCATAGTTAAAGCACCAAAGGCACGTCCTCTAAAATCACTGCTGGTAGCTACAGTTAAAGAGGCTGTAAGTGAGGGCATAATGCCAACAATAAAGAGACCTAAGACACCAGAGTAAATGAGCAAACTATAGTAGTTGCTGGCACTTCCTTGTAATAGGGTAAAAATACCTGATCCCAAGAAGGTTAAGGACATTACTTTGTAGTAGCCTTTCTTTTGGCCAAACATACCCCATAAAGGAGAGAAAAAGGCTCCTACTAAAGGTGGAATAGAGCAAGCTAGGCCTGCATAAAAGCCAATATTGTCAAAACTACCTAAGAGCTCATATACATAAAGCGCCATTAAAGGATTAGTGGCTAACATGGCTATTTGTAAAATAAAGAACAACAATAAAAGCTCAAAAATATCACGAGTAATAAAGCAATGCTTTAAATCTTGGAAAATACTGGTTTTGGTAGTGGTAATTTCATCAGTATTTTTGCTCTCTGGAGTGAGATAAGTGATTACTACGACAATGGCTAAGAAGATACCTGAAATAATAAAAGAGGCACGATAGCCATAGACATCAGCTAACAGTCCTCCAATTAAAGGGCCACTTACTGTTCCTACTAATTGGGATGATTGAATAATACTAAGGGAAGTGGCTAACTTTTCTTTAGGGCTTTGGGAGGACACCATGGATAAAACTACTGGCAAATAGCCATTGGCAAATCCTTGGATAATACGCATACCTAAGAGCTGTATCGGGGCTGTAACAATACCGCCACAAGAGTAGCTGACACACAAGAGCAAGGCAGAGCGCATGGCCATAGACTTCTTGCCTTTAATATCAGAAATCTTTCCCCACACAGGTGCCATAATGCCCGCAATTAAAAAGCAGGACGAGAAGACTAAGGCTGTCCATAATTCAATACTTTCCTTAGGCGCGCCCAGTTCTAATAAATAAACAGGCAAGAAAGGTATACACATGGTGTAGCTTGCTGAGGTAAAGTAAATGCAAATAGCATAAATTGTTAGTTTGAGGGGCCACGACATAATAAGAGCCTCTTATTATTAAGAGTTTTTGTATTAGTGCTGACCTGATAGGTTTTTTGTGGTCAGTTAGTGGCAATGAACCAGCGCTAAAACAAGAAAACTAAGTGATTATTTAAGATTAAGGGAGGGGATAGCCCTTAATGCAATTACAAATACAAATTTGGAAATTAAGAATAGTAGCAAAAGATATTCTTGGTGCTAGATCAAGATTGGGCTTAGTCAATGTAATTAACTAACAGACTAGCACTAGAAATGACATAAACGAACTGACTTGATATTTAATCTTAATTGGTACTGAGCACAAGAATAAACCCTCATCTAGCTGGTAAGAAAGATGAGGGTTTTTAATTTAGAGAAGCTTTTTGAGAATGAAAGAGGCTCGTAAGCGGCGCACCTTCTTTAAGATTTTTTGCACCTGTTCAGGGTAATCCTCAAAGCGCTCAAGATCTTTTGAGGAGCTCACCTTAGTGGTGTGACGCAGTATATACTGCTTTTCATGCATAAACTTTTCTTGGAGCAAATGGTTTGGATCTTGGATAAAAAGACCATTTTCTAAATCCAGAGCCCAAGCACGAGGGTTTAAATTATTGCCTGTAACAATAGCTAAATGACGGTCAATAAATAAACCCTTAAGATGGTAGGTATTAATACCATCTCTCCATAAGTAAATATTGAGCTTGCCCTCATCAATATATTTCTGATGACGATTGATAAGGTCAATCAGGTTTTGCTCATATACGTAAGGAATAGCACCAATGCTAGAAAATTCCTTAGCAGGATCAATATAAAAGTCGTTGGCTACCTTATCACCAACTACTAAAGTTACCTCTACTCCTCGCTCAATAGCCATCTCTAAGTGCTCTTGTAAGTTCTTAGGAGGATTAAAATAAGGAGTACAAATAAAGACACTCTTACGAGCTGAGGCAATAGCCCATAGTATCGACTTATTGAGCAAATTATTACGCTTGCCCAAACCTGCAATAGGAGTAATGCCGATCTCATCCTCTTTGAGCTTTTTACAGCCTTTAAAAGAGTATTGGCTGGTAGTAAGACTACGCTGGAGAGCCTTAATCTCAACCTTAATATCTTTAGCAGGCTTGATAGCATTACCTGAAAAGTCTTGAACAGCAAAATTTTGATGGAAAGACTCAGTGGTATATTGGCACAGAGTGTCGGCTAGCTCTTTAGAGTGAATTTCATGATAGCGATCTAAACGGTATTTAGCATTATTGTAATTTAAATACACATTGTTAACGCTAGCGCCTGTATAGAACACAATATCATCAAAAACAAAGCCCTTTAAGTGCATCACACCAAAAAGCTCTCGTCTTTTAACAGGTACACCATAAATTGCTGGTGCATGATCAGCTTTATGAGCATAACGAGCATACATTTGGGCATTAGTAGGTTGATCGCCCTTGCCACCAATCAAGCCACGGCAGGCACGATGAAAGTCCACATAAACTCTAATATAAAGCTGCGGATTCTTTTTTTGAGCCTCATATAAGGCTTGCATGATTTCATTGCCCGCTTCGTCGTCATTCAAATAGAGCATAGTCATCATAATGCGCTCTTTGGCCTGCGCAATGAGCTCTAAAAGACGTTTATGAAAGTTACTTGGGCGCTCTAATATGCTGTAGTCGCTAGCTTTTACCGCAATTTGGGGAGCTTGCTGGAGTCGCGTTTGACTATACAGAGCATTAGGTAAACTATTTTTAAACCAAAGCATGGTATTTCTTCAATAAAGATAAAGCCTAAAACCATAATTTTAGGCTTTAAGTAAGTTTAAATAGCCGCAGTAGCTTCGGTTAAGAAGCTAACTTCTAAATCAGACATGGTAGTAGCAGTATTTTTAATAATGCTTAATACATTCTGATGGTAATCGTTAAGCCAGCTACGCTCACTAGGAGAGAGCATTTCTCTAATGATAAGTCTAGTATCAAATGGTACTAAGGTTAGTGGCTCAAAGCACAACATATGCTGACATCCAGGCTCTCGACATTGGCAAACCTCATAAAGGTTCTCAAGTCTAATGCCATACTCATCGGCCTCGTAGTAACCAGGTTCAATGGAGGTTACCATGCCGACCTCAAGCGGTACGGTAGAGCTCTTAGTTGAGATATTTTGTGGGCCCTCATGAACAGCTAGCAAATGGCCTACGCCATGGCCTGTGCCGTGTTCATAATCAAGACCATGCTCCCATAAAGGACGACGGGCAATAGCATCAAGCTGCATACCGCAGGTACCACGAGGGAAAATGGTAGAGGCCAAAGCAATATGAGCCTTAAGTACCAAGGTGTACTTGAGCATCATTTCATCAGTTAAATTTGGGCCTACTAAGATAGTACGAGTAATGTCAGTGGTGCCCTCTAAATATTGGGAACCAGAGTCAATTAAATACAGAGGATCTTTGCCAAATTTACGTGGTAGGGCCACCTCAGCATGGTTGTAGTGACACATAGCAGCATTAGGGCCTAAAGCTGAAATGGTGGCAAAGGATGGCTCAATATAGTCGCCTTCAATCTTTCTAAAGTATTCAGCTTTTTCTGCTAATACTGCCTCATCTAAGTCCTCAGTTCTTCTTTGATAGGCCTCTAAATCAGTAAGGTTGTCAGCTTTAGTAATATCATCAAGCCAAGCTAAGAAACGGCACATAGCCACGCCATCTTTTAAATGGGCCTTATGTTCACCTGCTAGCTCATTAGGATTCTTACAGGCTTTAGCTAACTCACATAAGCCTAAACCATCAACTACTTGAGCACCTTTACTTTCTAATACTTGGAAAATATGGGCATTAGTGCTCTGAGAGTCAACGTGCACCTTACAATTAGAGTGACTTAAACGCTCTAAAACATCATCAAAACCTGCCTCAGGGAAGATGTCAATATGACCTACGTGATCCTCAAGGTTGGCTTGGATTTCATCGGTTAAGTGTTCAAGGTTTAAATACCACTCTACAGCCTCATTAGCATAGGCTACTAAGCGACAATTTAATACAGGTAAGAACTCACGATCACGGCCACGGATATTTAAAAACCAGCACACAGTCTCAGGGCGAGAAATAATAGTGGCATCTAAGCCACGATCACGTAAGGCCTTGGCTAGATTTTGTCTCTTTTGTAGACTTGGGCAGCCATTAAACTCATCAGGATAAATTTCAATAGGAGCACATACAGGGCTTGGTCTGTCTTTCCATACCTGGTCAAACAAATTTTCCTCTAAAGCTACTAACTCAATGCCTGAGAGCTCAAGTTCCTTTTGTAGTCTTTGATAGTATTGATAGCTAACGCAGCGTAAATCAACGCCCACTTTAGCTTTTTTAGGTAAGAGCGCTATTAAATAATCACAAGGGGAAACTTCTGAAAAGTTGAAAGTATTATAAACATCATCATCAACTTGCTCTTTAACTTGAACAGTATAGCGGCCATCAACAAATACAGCTTGAGGGTGGTCAATAGTTAACAACTGATGTTCATCTTTTTGGCTGCTAACTTGGATCGGAAACTCTTCTTTTTGGCTAACAGTTACACATACAAAACCAGCAGAGCCAGTAAAGTTAGTCAAAGTTGCAATACGCTCACAGTCAGGAGTGAGATCGCCTGATAAGTACTCATCATCATGAGGAATTAAAAGAGCATCAAGCTCATACTCGCTAATTTTTTCCTTTAGGGCTGTAAGCAAATCTAAAGATTCATCTTGAATAGTTTCAGTCATAAACAAAAAGACCCTTGTAGTTGTCGCCTCAAATCAATAATCAACTATGGCGATCGTGCTTAAGAGCTATATTAATGTCTCTTTTAATTAAATCCAGGATAGCTTTTGCTCAACAGTGTTAAGAAATTATTTTGCTTGGTCATATCAAGCAATTAGTGATTAATTACAGACTTTAGGCAAAAGACCTTATATCCAATTTAGACTTAAGCTAATGAAATTAAGTTCCAATCAGTCTTGGGATATAGCTTATAGTTTAGTTAATTTTTAAGTAATAGGGCTCAATATTATAGCTTTTATATGATAGAGCGCAAATGTGGGGCTCTATGTATCTATGAAATAAGACTCAAAAGCTATAAATAGGCCTGTTGATTGCTAACGAATGGAATAGTTTTGAGGTGAAAATAGTGAGGTAATTCTCACTATTTTGGCATAAGATGCATTGTTGCTAAGTTTTTAGTGTTAGTCTAAAAGGGAATTAAGATGTAGTTTTCTGCTTTTTATGTGGGTAATTTAGTACATCTGGACAATATCATTTTTGATCTGAGGTTTTTGATGAGCGAACTTGTTTCCAATCCGTTACTTAGTTTACAGGGCCTTCCAAACTTTTCTTTAGTAAAGCCTGAGCATGTATTAGATGCGGTAAAAAGTGCTATTGATAACAGTGTAGAGGTCATCAAGTCTGTGGTAAAAATCCACGAAAATGACCCAACTTGGGATAATGTCATGGCTCCTATTGAGGAGGCTGATGACAAGCTTTCTAAAATTTGGTCAGTGGTGTCCCATTTAAATGGCGTTTGTAATACTGAAGAGCTCCGTAAGGCTCACGATGAGTGCCTACCTTTAATGGCCGAGTATTCAACCTTTGTTGGCCAATATAAGCCTCTATGCGAGGTATTAAAGAAAATCAGTCGCTCTGATGTTTTTTCTTTATTAACTACTGCACAAAAGAAGTCTATTGAAAATTCTTTACGTGACTTTAGATTAAGCGGTATTGATTTACCTGAAGATAAGCAAAAGCGTTTTGCTGAAATTTCAGCAGAGCTTTCTCAATTACAGTCAAACTTTGCTAACAATGTATTAGATGCTACTCAGGGCTTTACTTTACATATTAGCGATGCTGATAAAGTAAAAGGCTTGCCACTACCACAACAAAAGCAAGCTCAAGCTGAGGCTAAAAAGCGTAATTTAGAGGGCATGGTCTTTACTTTAGACATCCCGTCTTATCTGCCTTTTATGACCTATGTAGAAGACCGTGAGTTACGTAAAGAGCTTTATATTGCTTACGTTACTAGAGCCTCAGATCAGGGCCCAAATGCTAAGCAATGGGACAATCAAGACAACATTGAAAAGATCATGGCTTTACGTGCAGAAGAGGCTCAGCTCTTAGGTTATGACAGCTATGCCCATTTATCTTTAGCCACTAAGATGGCCCATGATCCTAAGGATGTAATCGACTTTTTAGTAGATTTAGCTAAAAAGTCTAAAGCTCAGGGTCAAAAAGAAGTTCAAGAGCTTAAAGACTTTGCTCACGAGCAAGGTTTAGAGGGTGAGCTTGAGCCTTGGGATGTAGCTTTTTATTCCCAAAAGCTTTGCCAAAGCAAGTACTCTTATGATCCTCAAGAGCTAAGACCTTATTTTGGTGTTAGCAAGGTAGTATCTGGTTTATTTGAGTGCGCACAACGCCTCTTTAATGTTTCTTTCCGTCCTCGTTTTGGTGTTGATGTGTGGCATAAGGATGTCAATTGCTATGACATTTATGATCGCTTTGGCTCCAAGATGGGTACCTTCTATATGGATCTTTTTGCCAGAGAAGGTAAGCGTGGTGGTGCCTGGATGGATGAGTGCATGAGTCGTCGCTATCGCTCTGACGGTTCTTTACAGTTGCCTGTAGCTTATTTAGTGTGCAACTTTACTCCTCCAATGAATGGCAAGGAGAGTCTGTTAACCCATGATGAGGTAGTTACTTTATTCCATGAGTTTGGTCATGGCCTCAATCAATTACTAACTCGCATTGATATTGCTGATGTCTCTGGTATTAATGGTGTACCTTGGGACGCTGTAGAGTTACCTAGCCAATTTATGGAAAACTACGCTTGGCAAGAGGAGGTATTAAACTTCTTATCTGCTCATGAAAAGACTGGTGAGCCATTGCCAAAAGATAAGTTAGAGGCCTTAATTCGTGCTAAGAATTTTGAGTCTGCTATGGCTATGTTAAGACAGCTTGAATTTGCCTTATTTGATTTTAGATTACACCTTGAGTACCAAGCTCAAAAAGGTGCTCGTGTTTATGAGATCTTAAATGAGGTTAAAGACTTAGTTGCGGTAGTGCCTCAATATGAAAATGCTCGCTTCCCAGATAGCTTTAGCCATATTTTTGCAGGTGGCTATAGCGCTGGCTACTATAGCTATAAGTGGGCTGAGGTCTTAGCTGCTGACGCTTTTGGTCGTTTTGAGGAAGATGGCATTTTTGATCCTAAAGCAGGCGAGGACTTTAAGGACTATATCCTTGCTTGTGGTGGTGCTAGTGATCCTATGAAGGGCTTTGTTTCTTTCCGTGGCCGCAAGCCTCAGGTAGATGCTTTATTAAAGCAAAGCGGCATTAGCCAAGAATAAGATATCAATTTACAACCTAAAAATTAAAAAAGGCAGGCCCAAGGGCCTGCCTTTTTGTTGGCTATTCACCCAGCTTACCAACCAATTGGAAAACCAATTGGTTTGCCCTCCATATGGCAGCCAGAGGGCTTGCCCCAAGGGCAAGCCAATTGGGCTGCCCATTGGCAGGCCTTTGGGAGTTGGTATTGGGGTTAGTAATAAACCCAGAAATCAACGAATAACACTATTAACCAAGCAAAATGGTGGATAGCACAGCCAATTAAAGTATATTTAAGCTCTTGAGCTACCTTGGTACCATCATTTACGTTAACAATGGTGCGATAAGTTGAGGTAGCTAAAGGAATTAAAGAGAGAGCTAAAATGCTAATTTCCCAGCCTTTATGAGAAACAAAGCAAGCTAAGAAAGAGCTGATAACCACACAAATAAATAAGAAAGCATGGTAAAAAGATGCTAAGCGATAGCCTAGGCGCACGGCTAAAGTTCTTTTACCATTTAAAGTATCCTCAGCAATATCTCTCATGTTAGCTGTGTGTAAGACCATTACAGAGCCTGCACCCACGCTAAAACATAACATGATGGCATCAGGATAAATTTCAAAGCCACTACCTGAGGCGTTGGTTAGCATAATCTGAGGGCCAATGACCGCAAGCACACCAAAGAATAAGAATACACTTACGTCACCTAAGCCACGATAACCATAGGACACACCTAAAGTATATAAAATAGCAGCTAAAATTGAGATCACACCTAAGAAGGCAAACCAAGCAAAAGCATGAGCATCATTGCCTAAGGTCATATAAACAGCACTAAGGCCTGTTACTGATAGTAAGATAGTAACTATGGCCATAAAGCGCTTTAAGCCATTAAGACTAATAGCACCAGTCATTACACCTCTAATTGGGCCTAAACGATTAGCACCATCGGCTCCTTTAAAGGCATCACCGTAGTCATTGGCTAAGTTAGATAAAATCTGAAGCAACATGCCTGTTACGATAATTAAGAAGGCAGCTGCAATATTGTAGGCGTTAACAGCACCATAATAGAAACCTAAACCGCAACCAACAGCGCAATTAGTGGCTCCTAAAAGTAAAGTTTGGGGGCGAGCCTCTTTAATCCAATCTTTGATCATTGATATTTTCCTTGTATATTGCAAGAGGCCTAACAGCCTGCAAAATTCCCTTATTTTAGCACTAATAGCGATCTACTGACATAGGGCAAGCTATATGGGGAATGGTAGTAACTTGGGTTAAATAGGCAAATAAATAGTAGAATTTTTAGTTAAATTAACAGAAAAATACCTTAAAAAGGCCATATATCTTGTATAATTCGGGCCATAAATATCGATAACTCATCACTATTGGCAATGCAAGTTGAAGGTGGGCTTTGGTATTAGGAGCTTAAAGCTACCATAGTCGTAGCTTAATATAATAAGCTAGGACAGTTAAAGATAGACTTGCAATTGAGGGGCGAATATGCTTTTTGATAATCCTGCGCTTCAGGCCTTAAAGCAAGGCTTTGATGCAGAAAAAGTTAAAAAAGAAGGTGTGGTTAGAGGAACTGAGCGTGGCTATGGTTTCCTAGAGGTACCAAACGAAAAAAACAGTTATTTTATTGCTCCTCAAGCAATGAAAAATGTCATTAGTGGTGATCGTGTCATTGCTGTTATCACCGAGGACAAGGAGCGCAATAAGAGTCAGGCGGCTCCTGAAACTTTAGTTGAGAGTGCCTTAAAAGATCATTTTGTTGGTCGTGTTTGCTTTAATAATAACAAGTTATCTATTACTCCAGATAATCCAACTATTAAGCAAATCTTCGTAGCTGATGATGAGCGTAGTGACAAGAGTGCTAAGCTCAATGAGGGTGACTGGGTTATGTGTACCCTCAAGCAGCATGCTCTTAAAGATAAGTTCTTTAGAGCAAGTATTCTTGAGTCTATTACCTCTAAGGATGATCCAACTACCCCATGGATAGTAAGCTTAAAATCTTTAGACCTTCCTTGTGAGTCTCCAAAATCAACCTCAGAGTTTAAGTTCTTAGAGGAATCATTCCCACGTGAGGATTTAAGCTCCTTACCTTTCGTTACTATTGATAGCGAAAAGACTGAGGATATGGATGATGCTTTATATATTGAGCGTGATGAGCAAGGCTTTAAGCTTTATGTAGCAATTGCTGATCCTACTGGTTACATTGATGAAAATTCCGATTTAGATAAAGAAGCCTCACAGCGTGCTTTCTCTATCTACTTACCTGGCAGAAATATTCCAATGTTGCCACGAGAGCTTGCTGATAATTTATGCTCTTTACGTCAAGATGAGGCCAGACCAACCTTAGTTGGTATTATCCGTGTACTAAATGACGGTACCATTGATACTAATGAGACTATTTTCAAATTAGCCATGATTAAGTCTCAAGGTAAGCTTATTTACAACTATGTCTCTGATTATTTAGAGAAGGGTGATACTACCAACTTCAATCCTAATGACACTATTAAGAAGGTCTTAGCTGATTTAGTTGAGCTTACTAAGGTTCGTGATAACTACCGCTCTAACGAGCTTGCTTCTTTTAGAACTCGTCCTGATTATGAGTTTGTGCTTACTGAAAGCGGCGCTTTAGATCATATTGAAGTTAATTACCGTCGTATTGCTAATCAAATTGTTGAAGAGTGTATGATTGCTGCTAACGTAGCTTGTGGTAATTTCTTAGCTCAGCACCTCAATACTGGTATTTTCAATACTCATACTGGCTTTGTTACAGAGGAGTTAGGTGATGTAGTAGAGTTATTAGCTAATAATGGTTTTACTACCACTGAAGAACAATTAAAGACTATTAGTGGTTTCTGTGCTGCTCGTCGCTACGCTAATTCTCTACCTGAGACTTATTTAGACAATATGATGCGTAAGCACCAAGAGTACTCTCAAATGATGATTAATCCAGGCCCTCACTATGCTTTAGGCGTGGAGAATTATGCTACCTGGACCTCTCCTATTCGTAAGTACGGAGACATGATTAACCATCGTTTAATCAAGTCAGTAATCTGCGATCAAGAGCATCCAAGAATGCCTGATGAGAATACCTTAATGGTGATGAACTTAGCCCGTCGTACCAATCGTATGGCTGAGCGCTCAGTTCGTGATTGGTTATACGCTGATTACTTAAGTCCTGATATTGAAAAGAAGACTGAATTTAACGGTGAGGTATTTGATATTGTCCGTGGCGGTCTAAGGGTTTGCTTAGTGGATAATGGTGCCTTTATCTTTATCCCAATGAGCTTATTCTGTGCTAACCGTGATGATGTTGAGTTTGATAACAACTTAGGTGTTATTCGCTTTAAGGGTGAGGTAGCCTTGAAATTAGGTGATGCCATTAAAGTTCGCATCGTAAATATTGATAAGATCAATCGCTCTATCGTGGGTGCTCCTGTAGCCTTACCTTTAGGTATGGAGCTAGCTAATGTAGATGAGCTTTTAGCTAGCCGTCAGCAGCAACAGCAGCAGCGTCGCTAGCGCAGCTAGCACTGCTAGCACCGCCAGCGCTGTTAGCGCAGGCAGTGCTGCTAGCGGTGCTACAGCCTAGCCTATCGCAAGAGCGTTAAAATACAAAAAAGGGCCTTACGGCCCTTTTTTTGTATCGCTTATGCCCAAGATGGACTTTCCGCCCCTTCAAGCCTGGCTTTCCAGCCTTGCCTGGCGGTGCCTGGCAAGGCTAGGCCAGACCTGGTCAGAGCTGACCTGGCCTTGGCTGGGCTAAGCACGCCAGAAAATACGAGTAAGACATAAGATTACGGGAATAATCTCTAAACGGCCTAAGATCATGTCAAAAGCAAAGAGAATATGCAGACTGCCGTCTAGATTAGCAAAGTTATCGCTTGGACTAAGCTGAGGGCCCATAGCTGGGCCGACGTTGGATAAACAAGTAATAGTTGCGGTAATGGCATCAGTAATATTAAGGCCTAAGGCTGTAGCTGTTAGGCTAGAAATAAGCGCACATACAATATAAACAGCAAAGAAGGTCATAATGCTGTGAATAGTAGCAGCATCGATAGGGAGACCATTAAAGCGTGGGTAAATTACTCTATGAGGATGAATACTTTTAATCATCTGAGTGCGGAATAAGGATGCAAACACGCATAAACGGAAAATCTTAATGCCTCCAGAGGTTGATCCAGAGCATCCGCCTAAAGGTAGCAAGATTAAGAACAGTAAGGTAGCGATAGGATTCCATAAAGTAAAGTCTTCTAGAGCAAAGCCTGAGGTAGAAAGAACGGAAACTACATTAAAAGTTGCTACTCTAAAGGCCCTTTCTAAGTCATATTCATTTTTGAAATATAAAGTAGCTGTCACCATAAGGGACATAAAGAGGGTAAAAAGAAAATAGTATTTAACTTGTTGATCGCTAAATAACTTGGAAATATTGCCGCTGATGCCTGCAATAATCACAGTAAAAGGACAGCTAGATAAAAACATAAATACAATAGCGCTGTAATGGACAAAGTTAGACATGCCATTCATGGAGGCATCCGTAGGCATCATGCCTCCAGTAGCTACAGTACAGGCTGCTGCATTAATAGCCATAAAAAAGTCGAGGCCACCAATAATAAAGGCAATAGTACATAGTACAAAGGTGACTAAATACCAGCCTAAAATAGCCAAAGACATGGTTTTCATGTGAGGGGTGAATTTATTGCTATTTTCAAAATAGGTAGACTCAGTTTTGAAAATATTCATACCGCCCATAGCCACTTGTGGTAACACGGCTACAGCGATCACCACGAAGCCGATACCTCCCATTAGCTGTAACATGGAGCGCCATAGCAAAATAGCAGCTGGCCTATCATCTAAGTGATTAATGGCAGTGGCACCAGTGGTGGATAAGCCTGAGGCTGATTCAAAAATAGCTCCTGCATAATCTACATCAGGTAAGAGCACATAAATAGGAATAGCACTAATTAAAGTAATGGCTACCCATAAAGAGGCGGTAAATAAAAATAGCTCTCTAATAGTAACTACATATTGGCCTGCTTTTTTGCCAAGCCATGATAGGATTTTGCCTGCACTAAAGGCAATAACAATCATGACCACAAAGCTAGAGGCTCCCTCAGTGTTAGTAAATAAGGCATAGACCGTAGGGATCAAGCCTATGAACGCCATACCAATTAAGGATGGGCCTAATAGCTTAGAAACTGCGTAAAGATTAATAACCATAAAAGTGTTGCTTTAAAAATTCTGCCTTATGCCCTACATTCCTACTATCGTGCCTACACTATTTTTTTGATAGCATGGCTCAATACAATTTAACTTAACCTGCAAAGAGTAGGAGCGGGCGCTATCAAGTTGATCCTACCAACGAGGTAGCCAGAATGGGCGTGGTTTAAAGAGTTTAACTAAGGCTCTCATTTGCATGCGATCAGTTAAAAAGACTACCACTCTATCCCCGTCTTCAAAGGTAAAGTTTTCATCAACTTTTAAGATAATCTTATCTCTAAGAGCCATACCAAAATGAACGCCAGTAGGGATGTTTAAATCTTCTATTTTTCTGCCTACCACATAACTAGATCTTTTGGTGCCTTGAACTAAAAGCTCAATAGCCTCAGATTGGCCTTGACGGAAGATACGCATTTTCTCCACACCCTCTTGTAAGATGTTAGAAAGTAAAGCCGAGATAATAGCTTCACGAGGAGAAATAATGGCATCAATCTCATTGCCTGATTGCGCAATATCCTGAAAAGAGGCCTGACGAATAATAGCAATAGTTCTAACTTTATTAAGACGCTGTACCAAAAGAGAGGACATAATATTGCTCTCTTCATTAGGCGCAGCAGCAACAAAGGTGTCTGTTTGGTAGAGCTTTTCTTCCATAATAAAATCGATATTGGAAGCATCTGCACAATAAAGTTCTACGTTGCTATCTCGTAAACGCTCGGTAATTCTCTGGGCACGCTTGGCATCTGGCTCAATGAGCTTTACGTTATAGCGCTGAGCTAAACGTAAAGCTAGTGCATCTGCAATGTGAGAGCCGCCTTGAATAACTACATTTTTACCATTAGGTTTAAGTGGAATCAGGGCTCCAATTAAATTTAAGGCACGAGTACGCTCACAGCAAAAGAAAATCTCATCGCCAATTTCTAAGTTCTTATTATCTAACTTAGTTAGGAGTTCACCATTGCGATAAACAGCTAATACCTTACAGCGGCCATCATAGATTTCTAAATCAAGAATTTGTCCGCCGACCAATTTACCGCCATTGCTACAAGTTACAGAGGTAATGATAAGACGATCTTTAGCGAAGGTATTAATAGCATTAACGCCAGGTAATTCCATTAAATCAACCACAGCATCAGCCATAATACGTTCAGGCGAGATGATGTGATCAATAGGAATAGCTTGCGGGCCAAACAGTTTATCTTGCTCGTTTAAAAAGTCAGGTGCTCTAATACGGGCAATTTTACGAGGAATATTGAATAAAGATTCTGCTACTGAGCAAGTAACAATGTTAATCTCATCTTGAGGTGAGGTAGCTACTAAAAGCTCAGTATTGCTAGCACCAGCTTCTCTTAACACTGAAGGCCAAGTAGGATCACCTTGCACTACACGTAAATCTAGACGATTAGCAATTTGGGATAACTCTTCAGAGGGGCTATCAATCAAAGTAACGGCATGGCCAGCTTGAACAAGGTATTCAGCAAGCTCAACGCCAACCATGGTTGCTCCGATAATGATGATTCTCATAAGTGTTCTCTTTAATAAAATATTAACCAAGCTAGATTGCAAAAAACCACTAGTAATAGCTGGTGAGCTACTATGAAAAAAGAGCTAACAATCTTGCGATTGTTAGCTGTTAATTTCTTATGGCTTAATAATGCGAGCATAGAAGAAACCATCGCCTAAATGATCACCAGGTAGGCGTTGCAAGGTCTCATAACTATGGCCCTCAAGCTCAATAGGCTCTAAGATAGCCTCACTATGACGCTCTAAAAAGGCAGTTACTTGGTCTTGGTTTTCCTCTTTTAAAATAGAGCAAGTAGTATAAAGTAAGACACCGCCACTATTAAGCTTGTTATAAGCAGCATCCAAGATATTAGCTTGGATTTGGCATAGTGCAGCAATATCCTTTTGTCTTCTGAGCCACTTAATATCAGGGTGTCTTCTAATAACACCAGTGCCAGAGCAAGGAGCATCAACTAAGATACGATCAAAATTACCTTCAATCTTGTCTAACTCTTGGGCATCTAAAGCCATTAAAGTCACATTATCCATGCGGTTTAAACGGCTTAAGGTGGCTTTGGTTTGCTCTAAACGAGCCTCATCTACGTCTAAAGCTACCACTTGGCTCTTAGGGGATAAGTCCAAGATATGGGCTGTTTTGCCGCCTGGGGCACAACAACAGTCTAAAACTCTTAAAGCAGCTTCACTATCAAGCTTTAATAAAGGGGCTGCTAATTGAGCAGAGACATCTTGAACAGTACAAATGCCATCGTTAAAGCCTGGAATATCGAAGACATTAGTAGCATTTTCAAGGCGTACGGTACTTGGACAAATATCAAGTGGGTAGGCCACAATATCCTGCTCTTGAAGACGATCAATAAAGTCCTTAGTGCTAATCTTAGAGTTTTCTACTCTTAAGAATAATGGGGCCTTTTCGTTAGAGTTAAGCACAATAGAACGAGCTTGCTCTGCTCCATAAGTGGCTTCTAATTTATTGTAAAGCCAATCTGGGAAAGAGAACTCTACGGCATTGTTGCTAGTATGTACTAGCTTGGCACCTTCTCTTAAGAAACGACGCAAAATAGCATTTACTAAAGAGGTAAAGGACTTTTTACCTACATCGCCACAGGCACTTACAGTAGCTGCTACTACGGCATGTGCAGGAGAGCGCATAAAGACAATTTGATAAAAAGCGGTGAGCAATAATGCTGGCACAATACGATCACGCTCAGTGATCTTAAAGTCAAACATTGGCTTTAAGGTGCTCATTAACAAGCGACGATGTCTTAAAGTGCCATAAACAATTTCTTTAATAAAAGCTGTATCGCGGCTATCAAAATCAGCACAGAAAATAGGAAAAGCCTCGCTAAGAGACTGGCCCTCTTCTACAGCCACTACAATTTTGGCGGCAGCAGCACGAGATTTTGCTCCTACAGCTTCTGTAACGTGCTTGTGGGAGTTTTTAAAGCGTGGACGTTTAAAATTAGGCAAAACACTTACCTCTTACAAATAAATCTTTCTTAGAACGAGCAAAATCACCAGCACTAACACGGCCCTTGCCTGGAGCTTGAATGGTTTGTAGTAATAAACAGCCCTCGGCACACTTAACTGTAATGCCCTCACTTGAAACTTGTACAATAGCTCCATTTTCAAGATCATCAATCTTACCTAAGAGGGCAACTTGCTCAGCGCTAAGCTCTTGAGCTAGAAAAACCTTATACACTACCTCATCAAAAGTAGTGGTAGCCACAGGCCAAGGGTTTAAACCTCTAACCTGTAAGGAGAGCTGCTTTGCACTGTGATTAAAGTTAAGAGGACTCTCATCTTTTGAGAGTTTCTGGGCATAGGTAACCAGAGCACTATCTTGTTTTTGAGGCACCAACTCTTGAGCTAAGATTTTAGGCATAGCTTCAACTAAGGCTTGAGCACCACAAGATGCAAGACGCTCAAATAGAGTTCCTGAGGTGTCTTGGGTGGTGATCTCAATTTCCTTTTTATACAGCATATCGCCAGCATCTAACTCTTTAACAATTTGCATAATGGTCACGCCTGTTTTGTCTTGACCACTAAGCAATGCTCGTTGAATAGGGGCAGCACCACGCCATTGTGGTAGTAAGGAGCCGTGTACATTGATGCAGCCTAAACGAGGAGCATTTAAGATACGCTCTGGCAAAATTAAGCCATAAGCAACTACTACCGCTAAATCTGCTTGTAAGCTTTCAAATTGAGCCTTATCAGCTTCTTCTTTGAAGTTTACTGGGGTGAAAACAGGAATATTATGCTCCAAAGCTAAGGATTTAACAGGACTTGGAGTTAGTTTATGGCCACGTCCTGATGGTCTATCTGGCTGAGTATAGACAGCAATAATATTATATTTAGCCTCAATTAAGGCTTTGAGATGCTCGGCAGCAAAATCAGGGGTGCCAGCAAAAATAATCTTCTCAGACATTAAACACTCATCCTTACTATACCTAAACTATCAAGCACAAAAGTCTATAAGCACACTCTTATTCTAAGATTAATGGCAAGTAGTAGGTATTGACAATGGAGCCAGAACGGCTATTAGATGTTGGAGACAAGTGCCTGTTAACTTAGGCACTTGTAAATAAAGGAAATTAAATAAGCATCAGGCTATGTAGGCTATATCTAATTAAGAGTTGTTCTTTTGCTCTTTTTTAAGCTGGAGCATCTTCTTAGTGACACGATCACGTTTTAAGCTGGACAAGTAGTCGACAAACAAATGACCTTCTAAGTGATCTATTTCGTGTTGCATACAAATAGCTAAAAGATCATCAGCCTCATAAATATGGGTATTTCCCTCAACATCTTGGGCTTCAACTTTTACTTTTTCAGCACGAGTTACTACATCGTAATATTCAGGGACAGAAAGACAGCCTTCTTTGTACTCAGTAGTGCCACTCTTTTCTAAGATCTTAGGATTAATAAGCACTAATGGGTGATGCTCAATAGCATTGCCCTCATTGTCGTAGTCACAGATGTCAATTGTAACAACACGCTTGCTAACACCAATTTGTGGAGCTGCTAAGCCTATACCATCATAGTGGTACATACTGTCAAACATATCTTGGACAAGCTCTTTAAGCTCATCATCAAAAACAGTAACCTCTTTGGTTGGTTTTCTTAATCTATCATCTGGATAGATTACGATTTCGCGAATTGCCATTGAACAAATAAAACCTCGAAAAAATGAAAGTCTAATCTTAATTTTACCACGCTTGTAGATTAATGTGCGTTTGCTCTTATCTGTCTGAAAAAACCTAGCCAAGTTTTAGGGGTGCTAAGAGCGTCAAAGGCTGGTATCATACGCATCCCTTAAGATGACTACTTAAGCGTGGTGCTAGTTAAAATATTAAGAAACTAGCCATATTACAAAACATTGCTAAATACAAAGTCTTACAAATGCAGCATCAAGATCTAGTTGTAAGTGAGGATAGTACCTCAATACAAAATTCATTAGGATTGATAACTATAAATACAATGTCTTTGTCTGAGACTCAACAAGAGTTAGATGGCTATGTAGCTGAGCGTCATTTACCAAAGCTCACTAAACCATCTAAGCAAAAAAGACATGACATTTTAGCCTCCTCTAGTAGCAAAGTAGACTATAAGATAGCCACTCACAGCCAAGCCCAATGGCCCGAGCCTAAGTTCGAGCCTGAGCCTGAGCTAGAGCCTAAGCTCGAGCCCGAGCAAGCCCAAGGGCAATGGCAAGATCCAGAGCAAGCACAAGAGCACGAGCCTGAGCAAAGGCAAGAGCCAGAGCAAAGGCAAGAGCCTGAGCAAGCATCCGTAGGTAGCGCCAAGCTTATTTTAGATAAGCTCATTAACAACTCCCAAGAGCAAGAAAGTGGTGACTTGCTAATGGCAGTTCTAGGCGTAAAAGATAATGACTATGGTAATAATGCAGCTGCTGATGCTATCACAGCTGTGCCAGCTGACGCAGCAGCGCCATTTGGCGCTGTACCTGATGGCACAGTACCATCAGCTCTAGTAGCTGATGGTGCTGCCATCTTGGGGAGCGAGGGGCCTGAGCTTAGTGCGCAGGATTTGGAGCGTTTTAGCAAAATGTCGCTCAAAGAGGGCGATCTTTGTCCTGCTTGCTCTCAAGGAACCTTGGTCTTAAGAAAAAATGATAAGGTGCAATTTTTAGGCTGTTCTTGCTATCCAAGTTGTAAAATGCGCTATTTTACCGCAGCATCCAGTCCTGTTAGTACCTTAAAAATTTTAAAAAGCTTGTGCCCTAAATGTCAGTCTCCTCTGGCAGTTAAAAAGGGACGCTATGGCTTGTTTGTCGGTTGCAGTAATTATCCTGATTGTAATTACACACACAAAGAAACAGAGCAGGAGCAAGCTATCAGCTGTCCTATTTGCTCTAAAGGCACTTTAGAAAAACGTAGAACCTACAATGGCCGTATTTTCTATGGCTGTAGCCATTATCCTAAATGCAACTTTCTCCTCTCGGGAGTGCCTGTCTTAAGGACATGTAAAGAGTGTGGTTTTCCTTTAAGCTTTAAAAAGAAAGTTAAGGCAGGTATGGCTTTAGTTTGTGGTAATACTTTGTGTTCCAGTAGGCGTAAACGCAAATATGAGCTAATTGAGCCATAGGTTTTACGTGATATAATCGCGCTAAAAGTTGTTATTTGTTTTTTTAAACTTTGGAGAGCACTATGTCTGAGCAATTTGCCGTCATTATTATGGGTTCAGATTCTGATTTACCTTTAGTTAAGAACACTTTAGATGTGTTAAAAGGTTTTGATATCAAGTTTGAGGTTAGAGTAGCCTCAGCTCATCGTACCCCTGACGTAGTATCAAATTATGTTCAAGACGCAGAGCAGCGTGGTGCTGCTGTATTTATTTGTGCGGCTGGTTTAGCTGCTCACTTAGCTGGTGCTGTAGCCGCTCGTACCACCCGTCCAGTAATTGGTATTCCAGTTGATGGCGGCCCATTAAATGGTGTAGACGCTCTTTATTCAACTGTTATGATGCCAGGTGGTATTCCTGTAGCTACTGTAGCTGTAGGCAAGGCTGGCGCTAAGAATGCTGGCTATTTAGCTGCTCAAATCATGGCCTTAGCTGATAAGGACTTAGATAATCGTGTTAAGGCTAATCGTCAGCAGGCTGCTCAAGAAGTTATGGATAAGGATGCCAAGCTTCAAGAGTCTTTAAAGGCTTTATAAATTAAACTAAATTATTAGTTCTCAACATAAGGGGCTATCCTAAATTAAGGATGAGCCCTTTATTTTTGAATGTTTTGTCGTATTAATTGAGATGCAATCATGGATGTAGCACAAAAAATTGCTCATGGGGCGCATATTATTAGTCAAGGAGGGGTAATTGTCTGCCCAACCGAAGGAGTATATGGTTTATCGGCCTTAGCTAATGATAGTAAGGCTATTGAGCGCATTATTCAGATTAAACACCGTGCTCTCAATAAAGGCCTAATTATAGTGGCCTCAAACTTAACTATGCTGCAAGGCTTAGTTGATTTTACTAAGTTAAATGATGAGGCTCATAAATTATTAAAAGAAAAGTGGCCAGGACACGCTACTTTTATTTTGCCTGCTACTAGCAATGCCCCTCAAATTCTTACTGGATCACGAGATACCATTGCCGTACGCATCAGTGCTTTTCCTTTGTTGCAGAGTTTATGCGACCAAGTAGGTGGCCCTATTGTCTCTACTAGTGCTAATGTCTCAGGCAGTGAGCCTTTAAAAACTTTAGAGCAGTTGAATTTAGCTTTTGCCCATGAGGTGGATTATATTCTTGATGAACCATGCCAGGGCTTAGCTAAGCCAAGCACCATTTATGATGCATTAACAGGAAAAGTATTGCGCTCCTAAGGTTTTTTGAACTAATTTGGTGCAAGGTCATTGCCTTGCATATTTAATCTTATTTAGGTATGCCACAATAATTAATCTTAACTAATTATTGGTTTTACCTCATTAAGGAGAGTGCTTCTTGCCCTAGATTAAGATAGGGTCTTGGGCGCTACTAATATTATGACTTTTAAGCTTGCTGTCTTTGGTAATCCTATTGAACACTCTTTATCTCCCTTAATTCATCAGCACTTTGCCTCACAATATGGCCAAGATATAACTTATGAGCGTATCTTGGTTGAGCATACTTTTGCTCAAAAAGCCGATGAGTTTTTTTCAAGTGGTGGCTTTGGCTGCAATATCACAGTACCTTGCAAGTTAAATGCTCTTGATTATGCTACCGAGTTAACTCCAAGAGCTAAAATCGCTCAAGCGGTAAATACCCTTAAATTTACTGGTTTTGTTAATCAAAAGCCTCAATTTTTGGGTGACAACACTGATGGCGCAGGCTTTTTTCAAGATTTAAAAAGGCTAAATTGTCCTTTAAAAGGCTCTAATATTTTAATTTTAGGCGCAGGAGGTGCTACTAGAGGTATTTTGCCAAACCTTATGGATTATCGCACTAAGGTTAAGTCCATTACTGTAGCTAATCGTACTACTGCTAAGATTCGTAAGATCTTTGAAAACTTACAAGAGCAGGTGGATACAGGCGCATTTTTAGAGCTCAAGGCCAGTAACTATGAAAGTTTAGAGCCAGATATGCATTTTGATGTCATTATCAATGCTACCTCTTTATCCATGAATAATGAACTGCCAAAGATTCCACCAGAGCTCTATAGTCACGCTCAATTCGTTTATGATCTTTACTACACTAAAGATGGTTCCACCATTTTTACTAATAAGGCACGCTCTTTAAATGTGGAGCATTGTTATGATGGTCTTGGTATGTTGGTAGGTCAGGCTGCTCAATCTTACGAGTTGTGGACAGGAGTATTGCCTGATACTGAAAATACTATCAACTATATTCGCTCTGTTTTACAGCAACAATGAAAAAGCTATTTATTCATTTATCAGAAGAAGTAAGCCCAATAGTTAACGACTCTTATGAGTGCTCGGTAGGTTTTCTAAAGCAGTATGCTCTAAAGACTGATCACCTGTCATCATTAGGCCAAGTTATTGGTTTATATGAGGACTGGGTTGCGGTGGTAATTAACCATCAAGAGTATCAAGAGCTATTACAGCTAGCTAAAGAGGGAGCTAAGCTTATAGCTAAGCATGGTGTACAGAGCTTTAATACTAGCAGCTCTAGCTCTTATTATGGCTTAGGTGATGCGCTAATTAGCTTTGATAAAGAGGGCGCAGGCTTAACTTTGTTAAATCAAATCAAGATGAAGCCTCTGTTGCTAGATTTTGAGCTGCTCTCTTATAGACAACGCCTGTTAAGAGGTGGCAGACAAAAAGAGCCTGTGGCTCGTGCAGTTATGAATGGTCTAGAAGACGGTGCTTTGGTGTTTGACGCTACCGCAGGCTTAGGCCGTGAGTCTATGATTTTAGCTCACGCTGGCGCTAAAGTAGTGTCTTTTGAACGCCAACTTCCTATCTGGATCATTTTAAATGATGCTCTCAAGCGTGCCCAAGGCTCACGCTTTTTCCCTTTTACCTTGCCCGTATTAAGTCCTATAGGCACGATTAAAGATTACAGCCTGGCTCTAGCAGGGACTGATAATCATAGCTTAACGCTTGCAAATGATCTTAATAACGCTCGTCCTGAGGTCATTTACTATGATCCTATGTTCCCTGAAAGAGAGAACTCAGCCCAAGTTAAAAAAGACATGTTCGTCTTCCAGCAGGTTATAGGTGAAGATAAGGACATTATTGAGTTTTTAGAATTGGCCTTAGAGCTGGCGGTAAAAAGAGTAGTACTCAAAAGACCTAGTTATGCTCCGCCATTAGCTGTTGCAGGCCTTGAGCGAAGTTATTTTGTCGATGGTGGTCAATGCCGCTTTGACTGCTATGTCCACTAACAAGTAAAGGCCAGCCCCAGGCAAGCTTGCGCTTGCCTGACCTGGCCAGGGCTTGCCTTGCAAGCCTGGGCCCTGGCCCATGGCTTTTGGCCATAGCCATGGCCATTGGCCATGGGCAGGGACTATTCTGGAGTAATGTTCTCAAAGCCAAAGCCTTTGAGGTAGTCGTGGGCTTGTTGATTGCTAATGAGATATCTTATGAATTGTTGAGCAAGGGCATTATTTTTACTTTGCTCTAATAGCACTACATAGTATTGAATATCTGAATGCCAACTACGTGGTACCTGGTAATAAGAGCCTGGAGTCTTATTGTTAATTGAGGCAATTAATGGCTTGCTAATTAAACCACATTGGACATTACCGTTTGCTACCATAGAGTATACTTGGTACTCATGATCGCTTTTATAAACTCTATCTTTAATCAAGCTTATCTTAAAGTCATTGCGCTTGACTACTTGATTGCTAGCAAAGCCTACAGGGGTTAAATTAGCCGCTGCTATAGCAAAAGAGGTAATTTTCTTTCGTTCAATTAAGAGTCTTGGATCATGGCCATTTAGTAATTTAGGATCGGCTGACCAGATTACTAAAGGAGAACGGGCAAAAGGATACATTGAGCTACCAACAGCTTTTTGCGATCTAATCAAACTAATAGGAAGACGCTCATCTGAGGATAAAACTACATCACACAATAAGGTAGTGTCATTATTAGGGGCATTAGATATTTGGGCATAAAGCTCATTGGCTGTAGCAAAATGGGGCTCAAATTTAACTTTAGAGTGGTCTTGTAAAAAATTGAGCGCCTGATAGAGCTGAGGTACAGCACATACTTTAATTGGGTTGTTATTTTGAGCTTGGGCATTAAGAGGCAAGCTAATCGCACTAAGTGCAAGGCAGCAAAGAGCGCACTTTAAGTAAAATTTTCCCTTTAGTGCTAAAGGGGTACCCAATAATTTAATCATAGCCACAGTTATGCCCTCAAAGACTTAAAGAAGTGCTTATTTAACTATATGTTTTTCGCATTGTATTAAGCGTTCAAACAGCTCAGTAGGAGAACCTGAGGTTCTTAACTTATCTGCAAAGCCTTGCTCGTTGAGCAATAATGATAGTCGTCCTAAAAGATTTAAGTGAGTCTCGCCATCATCTGGGCTGGCAAGTAAAAACACTAAATCACATTTGCGACCATCTAAAGCTCCCAAATCCAAAGGTTCATCTAAAGTCGCTACTACTACTGTAGCTCGTCTTACTGATGAGGACTTGGCGTGAGGTAGGGCAATGCCCTCGGCAATGCCACAAGGGCCAAGAGCTAATCTGGCTTTAAGATCTTGCATATAATCAAGCTCAGAGGTAATAGCATTAACTTTAGCCAGTTTCTGTACCAAAGCCTTGATTAAATCATCTAAATTGCGAGCTTGTAACTTAATAATCATAGTGCTTTCATCAAGACAATAGCGCAACATAAAGTGTTGCACATCGTTATTATCATTACTAGAATCAGCTCTTTGATTTTGTCTTAAGTATTGTAGGTTATTAAGAATATTACGATAGAAAGCACCATTTAATTTGTAGTACATACTAAAAATAATAATAGCGCTACAGCCTAATAACACTACAGTAGTAATAGCCCAATTCAAGCTAATGGTAGGTACAATGTTTTCAGCTGCGTTAAAGTGAGTTCCTAAAGAAATAGCTCCGCCGTAAAAGAAGAAAGCAATCAAAACACCTAAGTGTTTAGCCATAGAGCGCACTGCAAAGATAAGCCCATCAGTACGCAAGTTAAACTTAAACTCACCATAGTCTACAGTATCAATAGTCATGGAGCTTACAGCCACACGGCACAATCCTATACAACCACTACCTATAAACATACAGCAAGCAATGAGAGCATAGAATAAAGAGTTATTGGCTGTGGTAATGCAACTCATAATAAAGGTAACCATGGCAACCACTACAGAACCATTGAGGATCCATGAGCGTGGAGTATGGCGAGCAAAGCTTTCAAAAGTAGCCATGAAAGCACATTGAATTAAAGCAGCTGCAATAATAATGAAATATAAGTTGCTGTGTTCTAGTAGCTGCTGATCTAAAAATGAGTTGATTAAGGCACCAAAGATTAGACCTGCCATAGTATTAAGCAAAATAGAACAGCTAAATAATACTAAAAGCTGATCATTGCTAAAGATAATGCGGCTCATGCGTTTTACTTGCTTAAAAGGATTAATCTTTAGCAGGTTTACATTTAATACTTTAGCAAAGGAGCTATGGTTGTTAGTTACATTTAAGCCCTCATTAGCATTAGTGGAAATTTGATCGTAAAAGTCACGAGCATTTTGGGCTTGATTGTAGTTAGTATGCTCCATCATGTAGCTGTTATAAAGATTATCTGCCTTGCCCATATTAAGGTCACTTTGATAGTTAGTAGCAGCTGTATCTTTATTTTCAGTACTTAAAGATGGTGGAATAAAGTGGCTTGGCAGATGGTTTTGATCTAAAGATGAGGTTTTTAATAAGAACACATAAGCTGCTTGGGAGCAAATTAAAATTACAGCACTAATTAAGCATATAAAAACATAGCTGATATCTTGTATGTTTAAAAAATCGGATACTCCACTGAGTACAGGAAGAACACCAATAGCTAAGATTTGACTTCCTAAAACGTTAGACATACTAGGAATAGCAGCCATAGAGTCACGAGTGGCTACATTGGTGTTAAAAATAGATAAAGTAGCCCATGAAGGTACGTCAATTAAGAAATAAGAGCATGACCAAATAATATAAATAACGCTTAAATAAAAATAGCGAAAATCATAAGGGAATTGATCAATGAGGCAAAAGCAAACAATGGCAATACTATTGATAATAGCGCCAATAATAATGTAAGGCTTATATTTACCAATACGGCTTTTAGTATGGTCAACCAAAGTTCCAAAAAAAGGGCACAATATGGCACCAAGGACATGATGGCTCAAATATAAAATTCCTAAGAAAGTAATAGAAATATTGAGCACTTGTATGCAATATAAAAAGATAATGCAACTAACAAGTCCGTATACTAAATCTTTTCCAAAGCAGCTAAATCCATAGACTAAGCGATCTCTTAGTCCAACGGATATGTGATTTAAACCGTACATATTAAGATAGCGAAATTTTTTAGATTATTCTTTTTTAGGCTCTGGCCCTAAAAAGCTTGTTTAATAAGAGCAGCTTACCTATCCAGCATTAATTCTTATAGCCCTTTTTTCTTGTACCTTTTAAAGGATAGAGTGATTTTTAGTTCCTTAACAGACTATAGGAAATATTGTTTAGTAAAAGGCTATATGGTGCTAAAGAGATCAGTTGGTATAAATAAAATACCGTGATTAAGCTCTATATTTTAGCAAAATACACAACTAATTTAGGCTGTTTTTGACAAAAGACACAAAACTTCTAGCTTTTTTTAATTAATAAATTAAAAAAACAAAAGGCCTCACTATGATGTTGGCAAAGATAGTGAGACCTTGGAGCTAATAAAGCTGATAATGCATTAGCTAATATTATTTTTTAGGCTTCTTGGTAGGGCGTTGATAGTTAGCTTTGGTAAAAGCATGGGCACGGGTGACAATTAAGCAGTTAGCAGGAACTGTTTTAGTTACTGTAGTGCCAGCACCTACGGTAGCGCCATCTTCAACTGTTACAGGGGCTACTAATTGAGTATCAGAACCAATAAAGACATCATTGCCTATAGTGGTACGGTGTTTGTTGGCTCCATCGTAATTGCAGGTAATAGTGCCAGCGCCAATATTGGTGCCTGCGCCGATATCACTATCTCCAATATAGGTTAAATGTCCTGATTTAGTGCCCTTGCCAATATTGCTGTTTTTAACTTCAACAAAGTTACCCACATGAACATCATCTTCTAAAACATTACCAGGGCGTAAACGAGCAAATGGGCCTATAGTAGTACGCTCTTTGAGCTGTGATTTTTCCATAATAGTGTATGGAGAAATAATGCTGCCATCGCCGATAGTAACATTATTGAGTACACAGCCAGTGCCAATTACTACATTGTTACCTAAAGATACTTTACCCTCGATAATAACATTAGTATCAATAAAGCAGTCTTGACCAAACTCAAGCTCACCCCTGACATCAAAGCGGCTAGGATCGGCTAAGGTTAGGCCTTGCATCATATATTGTTTGGCTAGATTTTGTTGGTAAATGCGCTCAATAAAGGCAAGTTGAACCTTATTGTTAATACCCTCTAACATATCAACATTGTTAGGATCAGCTTTAATTGGGCATACTCTCTTGCCTTCTTTAACTAATAGTGAAGATAGGTCGGTAAGATAGTACTCGCCTTGGGCATTGTTATTACCAATTTTGCTCAAATAGCTACTGAGAGTAGAGCTGCGACAAGCAATCATGCCTGTATTGATTTCTCTAATAGCTTTTTGCTCAGCTGATGCATCCTTTTCTTCAACAATACCAACAAAATTGCCTTGCTCATCCTTGATAATACGACCATAGCCAAATGGATTTTTAGGCTCAGAAGTTAATAAGGACAATTCACAGCTTTCAAGGGCGGTTAAAAGTTTTTCTAGTTCAACTTTAGGAGTAAGAGGGGTATCGCCATAGAGAATAATAACTTGGCTATCAGCACCTAATTTAGGTAGGGCTTGAGCTACGGCATGGGCAGTACCTAATTGTTGTTCTTGAATGCTAATAGTGATCTTTTCTTGAAGAGGTGAGTCTAGTTTGGTTAGGGCCTCTTGAACCTTGGAGGCTTGATGTCCTAAAACGAGGTGAATTTTAGCTGGATTCAACTCATTAGCAGTTTTAATTACATGAAATAACATTGGAACACATGCCACAGGATGTAATACCTTTGGCAATTGTGAGTTCATTCTCTTGCCCATTCCTGCTGCTAAGATAATAACCTCAAGAGCCATAACCTCTCCTTAAATGAATTGTTAGGAAAATAATGCGTTCAGCATAGCACCAATATTTGTTTTTGTGTTGCAAAGATCTAGTCATTAACAAAAAAGCATTCTAATGGTAATCATTAGAATGCTTCTTTAACTAATCTTTAGGCAAAGCTTTTTCCTTTTTATCTTTTTGGTAAACAAAGACCATTAAGATTAAGGAAGCAATGATAAATGGAATACTTAAAAGCTGACCAACATTAAGCGCCATATTGGTTGAGTAATCAGCCTGCTCAACTTTAAAAGGTTCAATAATAAATCTAGCACTAAAGATAAAGAACAATAGCAGAGCCAAGAGCATGCCTTGAGGTCTATTCTTCCACCAAATATAGAGGCTAAGGAGAATAATAAAGGTCATGAAGTAGGCAAAAGCTTCAAAGAGCATAGCTGGATAACGGGCAAAGTCCTCACCAAGGCGAGCAAAGACCACACCTAAAGAGCTATCGGTTGGCTTACCTAAAATTTCTGAGTTCATGAAGTTGCCCAGACGAATGAAAGTGCACACCAAGGCTATAGGCACACAAATCATATCGGCAATATTAAAAAAGCGATATTTGCCCTTAGATCTCCAGATAAAGATAGTAAAAGCGACAATAACACCAACAGTGCCGCCATGGCTTGCCAAACCGCCCTGCCAAATTTTTAAAATGTCTAAAGGATGGGATAAATAGTATTCTGGCTCATAAATTAAACAATGACCTAAACGGGCACCAATAATAGTTCCTAAAAACACATAGACTAACATCTTATCGAGGTCTTCTGTGTTGTATTTGGCCTGTTTAAACATGGCTATCATCATAAAGTAGCCAATAATAAAGCCGCCAGAAAATAATAAGCCATACCATCGGACAGTTAAGAATCCGATCTGAAAGGCAATAGGATCGCCATCCCAAACAAACATAATTGTCTACCGCCTGAATAGATTAATCTTGGGCCTAAATTATATTGTCAGTTACAAGAACCAGCTGACTTTTAGGCAGTAATAAGAAAAATTTCGTTCAATTGTTTAGTCAAAGCTTAATTGCTATCACATAAGCGCAAATCTAGTAATTACAACGCAAGCTAAAACACAATTTAATTTAAGCAAGTTTGTTATAATTTATTTTTACATATTTTTTCTTTAGTGCATGGCTAAGTAGATTAGCTAGTGAGCATTTTAGTCAGATTTGTCTCCAAAATACATAGCAAATAATAGTGTTTGGCTAGTAATAGAGATAATCATATGGTCATGGTCATTTTGTGCTCAGGCATAATTTAGGCTCTCTTTAATACAATCTTTTGTTAATACCTGCATTTATGGCTAATTTGATTTCATCAGTAGATGCCTTATTTTCATATTATGGCGCTACTTTGTTTGTATTAGGCTTACTCTGTTGCTTTACTAAGCGTACCTTTAAATTTGGTGTGCTTACTCTGTTATTGGCTGATATTCCTCTTGCTTTAGCCATTGCTTTTCCACGTAAAGTAATTGAACAACTCAATAGTTGGGGCTTTCAAGCTCAGGATTTTCCTGACGTTCAAACAGGACATACTTATGGCATTATTGCAGGTGTAGTGACCTTTGTTGTTTTGTTTGCTATCCGTTATTTACTCACTAGTATGCTCTCAAAGCGTAAAGTTATTGCTCAAAAATCAGATAACAGTGATGATGCACCTATTGATATTGCGGAGGATGACCCCTCGATAAATCAGAGTAGTGCTGATAATAAAATTTTTAAGGGTTTAGCTATTAAGGGCAAAAAGTCTCATCAAAGTGCTAGTGCTTTGCATTTAAGCTCAGATGATAACCCGCTTAATTTAGCTGATACTCAAGCTGAATTTTCTGCTTTAAAAAAAAATGATGAGCACGGGGAGCTAGCTAATAATCTAGGTTCAGAGCCCTCTTTTGCCCAAGATCCACATGAGTCCTTTTCTTTAGGTCAGGTTCCTGATCACGATAGTGACAATATGAAGGAGCCTACTTTAAGCTCTGATGTCTTTACTAACCATATGAGCCACAATGAACCTAGTTTTAGCAATTCTTTTATTGAGAATGCTTCATTAGGTTCTTTAAAGCATAATTATGCAGCTGTACAAAAGCCACTAGAAAATCAGGCTAGCGTGGGTATTGCTTCTTTAGGAGTACAAAATCCTTTAACAGGTCAAACTGACAATAAAGAACAGTCTGGAAGCTCATCTTGGTCTTCTTTATTTTCAAAAATTAACCAAGCCCAGGAAAATACTAATTCCTCTGAACTACAAGAGCGTTTTTCTTCCTTAGATGGTGATGACAGTTTTAGTGGCTATGGCCCTAAAAGTAAGTCTATAGCGCAACAAGCCCTTAAGAAAGACCATGTTCCTTATATTGGCTCTGAGGTGCAAGATGAAGGCTCTTTAGATTTAAATAATTTATCTTTTGCAGGTAATAAGGTAGGCGATCTCTTAGAGGCTATTGATGACCCTAACCAAGAGGATAAGCTCAAAGAGCGTTTAGGGGTAAAAGATAATAGCTCACAACCTGAGTCTGCTCCTTTTAATTTTGCTGATATTTTAGACTCTGCTGCCAAAAGACAGAGCCTTGAAGAGGAAAAGGAATTAGACTCTTACGATCAACTATCTATGCAGCCTCACAATGTTGATCGCATGGGTGATGACAATGTAAGCCCTGCTCAGCTAAGCGAGGAACAGCTTGCCTATGCTGCTTTGGGTAAGAGCCACAAAACAGTAGCCGAGGCCTTAGCCGACTTAGACTCGCAAGAACAAGAGCTAGAGCCAGAGCTAGAAACAGCTACAGCCTCAGCCCCTGCCCAAAGCCCTGCACAGCCTAATGAGCAAGCTGACACTCACATTAATAGTGAGTTGTTAGAGGGTGATAACAAAAAGGTAGATATAGGCTCTCCTGATCCTTCTTTACAGATTATGGAGCCTACTAAGATCTCCTATTTGTATAGCGATCCTGTGCATGAAGATAAAAGCAAAGAAGAGGAGGAACGTCCTGAGAATGTTCTTGATCAATATCAGGGTGACTCTACTAACTACAGCTTTTCTATTAAGGGTGTCTTTAAAGAAAAGCCAAAACTTTCAGTCTCAAGCTTTGTCGATCGTACCAGCTATTTAGGTCAATCTCAGTATGAAGCCAACTTCCATGAAGAAGAGTTGGAGCAAATGGTTAACGCTAATGAGGCTAAGGAACAAATAGAACCTCAAATAGAGCAAGCTGAATCTAATAGCGATAAGGCAGAGGACTTAAAGAACAAAAGAGATCAGGTGTTAGCCATTGCCCGTCAGGTGGCTGCGCAAATCTCAGCTGAGTTAGATGCAAAACAAAGCAGCTCTCATATTAATAAAGAGCAATCTCTTGATTTGTTATCCAATAACGATCAAGAGGCCTTACAGCCTAGTGTTGGTAGTAGTAAAAAGGTTGCTGAGGACTTTGCCATTGACTCTCATCATACCGATGATGCTCAAGACGAGGCCCATGCTTTAGCAAGCCTCTTTGCCCACAAAAAAGCTCCGCAAAGCGCCAGCGCCCGCAGCGCCAGCGCTGATAGCGCTGCTGCCGCTGCAGCTGATAAAGCTTCAGCTACAGCGACAGTTCCTGCTGCTAGTGTAGAGGTGGCATATCAAAGTAAGTCATTAGAGCAAAAGCTCAATAATGGAAAGGAACTAGCAAAGCAGAGCGTTTCTGGACTTGAGAGCAAGAGCTTAACTGAGGTAATAGGTTCTCAAGATAATGATAAGTTTATTGATGCTGAGCACCTAGATTTAGCTCCGTCAGAGGAGCAAAAGCGTGAGGACAATAAGGATATTGAGATTCAGCCACTTAATAAAGCTGCATCTACCCTCACTGCTAGTGAGCCTAAGGCCAAGCGTACTATAAATATTGGCGCTTCTTTAGAGGCTCTTAAGGCTAAAGCTAAGCAAGCAGCTCAAGAAAGAGCTATGGCCAAAGAAGCAGCCCTTAAGGCTAAGCAGGAAGCTGAGCAAAAGGCCGCCCAAAAGGCAGCCCTTAAGGCAGAAAAGGAAGCTGAGCAAAAGGCAGCTCAAGAGGCTGCTCAAGCTAAGATTTTGGCTGCGCAAAAAGCACAATCACAAGCTGAGGCAAGAGCTTATAAGGCCGCCCAGAATAAAGATCATAGTGCAGCTAATAATCAGCCTAAGCACTTTAATATTCAGCATGTTGCCGCTCCAATTGAAAGTAAGAGCACTTTAAATAACATTGCTAAACGAGATAATAAGGTCAATGTAGCTCGTGATAGAGGCTTATCCTTTATTGAGAAGTTAAAGGCTCAAGCTAAAAATGCCAGCAAGCCAAAGGCTGATGCAGCCGTATTAGCAACTAGCAAAGCTACCCAAGATGCCCCAGTGCCAGCTAAAGTTAACGCTCCAGCTCACGCTCAGGCTCCAGCTAAAGTTAACGCTCCAGCTAATGCTCATGCTGTTGCAGCTGCTAAGGTTACAGCTAAGAGCGCATCTGGAGAGCTTAAGGCTCAGCCTAATAAGGCTACAGTGCAGGATAAGCAACAGGTTTTAGCTAAAACTAATGCTACAGCTTCACAAAAAGCAACAAATCCTGCTACTGCGCAGTCTAAAGCTCCTGCTGTTGCACCTGCTAAAGCTAAGGTTGAAGTACAGGTACCACCTAAAGTCGCTACTAGCGCTAAAACTAACGCTAGCGCATCAGTGCCAGCAAAGGATCCTGCTTTAGTAAAAGCACAGTCAGCTACTAAAGCTTCTGTAACAACTGTAGCTACAGCAGCTCCTGTGGCAGTGCCTGCTAAAGCACCTGCTCAAGCACCAGCTACTAAAGAGGCTAAAACTCAGGCTACTGGTAAGGTAGGTGCTAATGCTAGTGCTAAGCCTCAGGCTCAAGCTCTAGCTAAGAGTAAGACTGATAGTGGGGCTCTTGATAACAAGAAAGGATCTCCTGTTGAGGCGGTTAAGACAGAGGTAGTAACAGCTAAGGCTACTGCCCAAGCTCCAGCTCAAGCTCAAGTTACGGCCAAGGAACAGGCTACTGGTAAGGAGCAAGCTATTGCTAAGGAGCATGAGCAGGCTAGTGCTCAGAGCCAGGTGGTTAAGGCTTCACTTAAGAATAAGAAGCGCAATCATAAAAAGGCTGAGGATGGAGAAAAGGTTGAGCTTTCGCAAGAGGCCTTAAAGAAAGATGCGGCTTTAGCATCAATGTCGTCTTTAGACGATCTTGATGAGAAAGTGATGCTGTCACGCTCAGCATCAGGTGCTGGTGCGGCTCAGGCTCAGCAGTCTACACAAGCTGCACAGCATGCGGCCCAGGCGCAGGGTAGTGATGCTGCCAAGGCAGATGGGGCTGCTGTGCGTAAGAGTGCTAGTTTAAAGCGTTCTTTTGGATTAAAGCGTAACAGGCCTTAAGCGAAATAGGCTTGTATGTATTTGATATTTTTTTAGGGCTGCTATTTTTAGCAGCCTTTATTTTTAATTTTCAAGATTCCATGACTAAAACTAAGCTTTATTTAGGCTTTATGCCTTTAATATTGCAAGATCTCAAATACTTACTTAATAATGAACTTGCTATCAATAGCCATATTGATGCTTTAAAAGGTACAAGAGCTTTATCTTATACTTGTGGGCGAGCCTTAATAAAGTATGCTTTGTTAAATGAGGGTGTGATAGCTCAAAATGAGCTTTTACCTAATATTACTTATAGTAATTTAGGCAAACCAAGTCTTGATAGTAAGGGCATTTACTTTAATTTAAGTCATTCTAACCAAGTTATGGCTTTATCTTTAGGCCCTTATGAACAAGGCGTTGATATTGAGCTTTGTAATGAAAAAAGGTTAAGACCAAGCTTATTACAAAAGGTCTTAAACGAAAGTGAGTTGCATTGTCTTAATGCTAAAAGCTCTTCTTATGAGCAAGCTTTGTTTTTTACTAGACAATGGACTTTAAGAGAGTGCTTAGTTAAGAGCCAAGGTAACAGTATTTTTAGCATGGATAGCCTTGAGATAGACCCTGTTAATATGACTATTAAGGCAGCTAATTACCCTTTAGGAATAATTGCTACTTTTGAGATAAATATGAGTGAATATTTTAATAGTAATGATAAAATATATCATTTAGAATCTTTTGAAATGCCTAAAAGTAGTCTTAAAGTTAGCTTAGATAAGACAAATTGCACCGGTGCGTGCCCTCATGACTTGAAATTAGGTACTTTAGATTATTCACATCCAGACGTTAAAAGATTAGAGAAAGCTCATTGCTATCAGTTATCTGTTTTTCTTGAGTGTGATTATGAGAAATATCAGAGTTTGCAGTTAGCTGTAGCTGACAATCTAGAAATCTGGGGCTGCTTTGCGGTAAATAATGCAATTAGCCAACAAAGTCCTTTTACACCAGTTAAATGCAGCCCTAAAGCTGTATTTACCGTTAATTAGCTTAAGCATAATAAGATTTTTTATTAATACACATACTGCTTTAATACAAGCGGAGGTTTGGTTTAGTGAGCCTGTTTAAATATGTTTCTTTTGTTGGTGCAGCTTTTTTATTAATTGCTGTAGCTCCTTGGTCTGAAGGTTGGGCCTTTTACTCTAAGTTAATTGGCTCTTTTGTTCTGCTCTGGGGCGGCTGCTATTTCATGCTTAGAGAAAATGAGACTCTTTATGGCTCAGTATGCGTGATTTTTGCTGTTTTAATCCAACCTATCTATCCTATTCCGTTTTCTAGCGGCGTATGGATGATTGTCTGCTTCTTAGGGTCTGGCTATTTGTGTTTAGCTGGTCTGTTAGCGATGAAAATTGAAAAAGCTCATGCTATTGCCAAAGCTAAGATTGATGCTGAACTTGAAATGTACCGTAAGAATGAAGAAAAGCTCAAAGCTCAGCAACAAGAAGCTCGTATGCATAACAAAAAATAATCATACTCTCCCATGGGAAAAGCCTTTGGCAAGCCCATGGGATCCATCCTTTTAGTCTGTTAGATCCTTCCCTTCCTATCTTTAGCTCAAGCCCTTGCCATTGTTCAAGAACAAGGTAAATCCATAAAGATCTTCTTTAACAAGTAAAACCCTGTAGGCTCTTATTCAACTTAGTAAGCCTAAGTGGTTATTGTTCAGCAGGTTAGAGCCGCAAGCCAAGCCCTTGTTAAAATTGGTCATCCCAAGCGGAGCTTGTTAAGCTCTGGAGTGCTGCATGGCCTTGATCAACTTGGTAAGCCTAAGTGGAGCTTGTGCAGCTGATGATAGCTGCAAGCCTGAGTCCTTTGCTTTACCTTAAATTAGCAATCAGGCCCCGCCTACGCTCAAGCGAGGCGGGGGATTAAATTTAGTAGGAGACGGTGATTGCGTCAAAGCCTGCTAAATCTCGCATGCCTTCAATAAGATCATCGGTAGGGATAACTCTATAGTTATCCTGGTACAAGTTAATATAAGCATTGTCTATCATAATGCTTAAATTACAGCCCTCATCGACAAAGACTTCCTCTTCCTCGTTATAGTTGCGACGATTGGAGTTAGGCTTTGGCATTGGCTTAGCTACGGCAATATTAGCTGGTAAACCAGGTAAATTAGTTCTAGGTGGTACATTCGCTCTTTGAATGGCAGCTACAATCTCACTTACAGGCTTACAATTACGCAAAATAAGCTTATTAATAAAGTTATAGTGGTTTTCATAAGTCTCTAGATCAAGTCTGATGGTAATATTGCGAGCCTTTTTGCGACGAATCAGCTCAATAGTTTCAAATTTACGTACACGAGTACGTACTCCATCAGGGCCATTAAAGACGGCTACTTTTAAAATTAAAATCAGCGGTGCTTCGCACAGTAAGCTTGGGTCTACATCTAAAGTAGAGCTCTTAACTCTTTGCTCTTGAGCCTCGGCACGATCATTTAAAATCTTAGTGAGCGTCTCAGCATGTTGACCGTATAAAGGAATAGTGGTCTGTGAGCTACTATCATCAATGGTGATGATGTAAAACTTCGAACCATCTTGCTTACTCATACGGGCATTACATTGAATTACTACACCACAAATAGTTTCAACTACAGGGCGGTCGGAGGCACCTGGATGTAGTTGACTTAAGGATGAGGTGCAATAGTTCATTAACTCTTGCTTGTATGGATTGATAGGATGTCCAGACAAGTACAAGCCTAAAACACTCTTTTCTTGATTGAGAATGTATTTTTCAGGCCATGGGCTACAAGGGTTAAATTCAGGAGACTGAACTTCTTGTAGTTCCATAAAGGAGAAGAGACTGCCTTGACCTGATTCTGACTCCTCTTGCTTTTGGGTTGCAAATTGTAAGGCTTTAGCAATACTATTGAATTTTTGAGCACGAGTGCCTTTAAAGCTATCTAAAGCTCCACTATAAATTAAAGCCTCCATGCTCTTCTTATTAAGACGTGCTGTGCCTACCTGGGCCACAAAGTCAAAATAGTCCTTAAAGCCGCCATTCTTTTGTCTAATCTCAACAATAAGATTAACTAATTCTTCGCCTACGCCTTTAATCGCACCTAAGCCATAAATAATGGCACCATCATCATCGACAGTAAAATCAAAGCGACCAATATTAACATCAGGTGGATTAACCTTAATATTGAGGCGATAGCATTCAGAAATATAGGAAACTAGTTTTTCTGTTTTAAGGCGATCGGCAGTCATCATGGCTGCTAAAAATTCTGCTGGATAATGAACTTTTAAATATAAAGTCCACCAAGCTACTAAAGCATAGGCCGCTGAGTGAGACTTATTAAAGCCGTACTCAGCAAACATTTCTACCTGATCAAAGATCTTCATGGCAATGTCGGTATCTTTGCCTTTCTTTTGCGCACCTTCAGCAAAAACCGATCTTTGGCTAGCCATTTCAGCAGGATTTTTCTTACCCATAGCACGACGTAAAATGTCTGCACCACCTAAAGAATAGCCTGCTAGTACCTGAGCAATTTGCATAACCTGCTCTTGGTACACAATAACACCATAAGTAGAGTCTAAAATTGGCTTTAAATCTAAATCTTGGAAGTCAGGAGATGGATAGCTAACTTCCTCTTCACCATGCTTTCTTTTAACGAAGTGATCCACCATGCCTGACTTAATTGGGCCTGGACGATAGAGGGCTACTAGCGCAATCATATCGTCAAAACGGTCAGGTCGCATTTGGCAAATTAACTTACGCATACCATCAGACTCCAGCTGGAACACAGCTGTAGTTTCACCTTGTTGTAAGACCTCAAAGGACTCATCATCATGGAATGGAATAGCGTGAATATCAACTAAAGGCTCACCTAGACGCTTTTTACGGGCATTAATCATGTCTAAAGCGTCTTGGATAATAGTAAGGGTAGTAAGTCCTAAGAAGTCGAATTTTACTAATCCTGCATGTTCAACGTCTTTTTTATCAAATTGGGTAATAGGATTACCAAAAGAGTCGAGCATTAAAGGAGAAAACTCAGTAGTTCTAGTAGGGGAAATTACCACACCAGCAGCATGCTTACCAATTTGCTTAACTACGCCCTCAAGACGCATAGCGTAGTGGATAAGCTCAATACGTGCCTTGTCATCATTGTTAACAGCATCGTTATAAAGCTTAAGAAAATCAGGAGCAACAGACTCAATAGGATTGCCTTTCTTATCAAAGCCCATAGCAGCTTTAAAAGAAAGACCAGGCACTTCAGGAAGCATTTTAGCTACATAGTCCACTGAGCCATAAGTCATAGCTAAAGCACGGCCTACATCTTTGATAGCCGCTTTAGGAGCCATAGTACCAAAAGCTGCAATCTGAGATACTGCGTTCTTGCCATAAGTATCTTTTACGTGAGTTAAAGTTTTTTCACGATTTCTTTGGCAAAAGTCCACGTCAAAGTCAGGCATGGACACACGCTCTGGATTTAAGAAACGCTCGAACAGTAAGTCAAAGGCCATAGGATCAAAGTCAGTGATCTTAAGAGCATAAGCCACTAAAGAACCACCACCAGAGCCACGACCAGGGCCTACAGGTACGCCATTATCTTTAGACCACTGAATAAATTCCATCACAATAAGGAAGTATCCAGGGAAGTCCATATTGATAATAACGTTAAGTTCGGTCTCTAAGCGATCCTCATAAATAGGACGTTTTTCCTCTCGCTCTTTTTCATCAGGGAATAAGAAAGCTAAGCGCTCATTTAAGCCCTCATAAGACTTTTGTCTCAAGCACTCAGCAGGTGATAGATCGCCTGTTGGATAGCGTGGTAAACGTGGCACATCAAGCTCCAGCTCCACATTACAACGCTCGGCAATCATACGAGTATTAACGATGGCCTCAGGTAGATCGAAAAAGAGCTGACGCATTTGATCAGGTGATTTTAAATACTGCTCTTTAGAGTAAAGACGTGCCATTTCAGCATTGCCTCTATGGCAATGGTTTTGAATAGAAACACGAACATCATGTACTTGGTAATCAGAAATATTGTCTTTACCAATATCTTGCTCACCAAATAAGAAACAGGTGTCATTAGTGGCTACAGGAGCAATGCCATAATGCACACAGAGATTTAAGGCTGCGCTTTCAAATGAGGCCTCACCTTCTCTATTGGTTCTGGTAATTTCTAAGCAGAAACGATCTTGGTAATTATCAAGATAAAACTTTAAGCGCTCTTGTAATCTTTCTTCATCATGGTCAGCAATAAAGTAAGCAAGGTCGCCTCTAAAGCCATTGAGTAGAATCAAGCCCTCGTTATATGCAGCTAGTTCTTCAATTAAATTATGGGCATTAAAAGCACCAGCCTTAGAACGTAGCCAGGCTAAAGATAAGAGATCATAAAGGTTTTGCTTGCCAATTCTGTCCATGGCCAGAGCGGTAACTCTAAAGGTACGCTCTTTTTCTCCTGGTTTTACTTGTTCTTGGACAATGAGATCAGCTCCCATAATAGGTTTGATACCATTGTTTTTACAGCTAGAGTAAAACTTAATATAGCCACAAAGATTAGTCCAATCTGTAAGGGCTATAGCAGGGATCTTAAGTTTTGCTGCTTGTTTAACAATAGCTTCAACACTTTCAAGGCCATCCATAATAGAATAGTCAGAGTGAATGTGTAGAGGAATATAGGAAAGCTGTTGTTCGGTGTAAGGATAGTCAATACCACCTATTTGCTCACCATTTTCATCTTGAGCTGCTTGTTCTGTTAGATCAGAAAACAGATCTGATGAATAAGGAGCAATGCCTCTTTGTGTAGGATCTAACTCCTCATCACAAACAGGACTTTTCATCGCAGTATACATTTCTTATTTTCCTCTAGCAGCTTAAGATAATAGGTTTATAAATTTTACATCAAGCGAGTAATATCAAATGGAACAAAGAGTTGCACTCGAAAATAGTGCAGGCCATGAAGCTCAAAAGAAGATTATAGCCATTGATCGTACTATAGCCTTAAAAAATGGCAAACAATTAGAACTTATTAGAGCAAAGAAGCAGTCAGATGCTAAGTATATTGTAATTATACTACCTGGTGGTGGCTACGAGTTTTGCTCCTTTAGAGAGGCGAGAAATGTAGCTTTGTATTTTGCTAATGAGGGCTTAGATAGTGCTGTTTTGCATTATGAAGTTATTGATGAGCAAGATGCTTTAAGCGCTAAAAAGGGTTTAGGCTATTTGCCTATGATTACTGTTGCTCATGCTATTAATGAGCTTAGATCCAATAAAGAACTTGGCTTTAGCGAGCATAAAATTATTCTGTGCGGCTTTTCAGCTGGCGGCCATTTAGCTGCTAGTCTATGCACTCGCTATGACTGTGAAGAGCTAAAAAATGCTTACTCCTGGCAAGCAAGCTTACGTCCTGATGGTGCCATTTTATCTTATGCTGTTCACACAGCTACTAAAGATGAGGTTGCTAAATTGGTGTTCCATTGTTTAACAGGCTCTACTGATCCTAAAGATTGGGCAGATTTCACTACTGACGATAAGGTTAATAGCAACACTCCTCCTGCATATATTTGGCATACTGCTAGTGATGCTATTGTACCTGTTAGAAATGCTCTTTCTTATGCTCAGGCTATGTGGCGCTGTGGTAATAAGGCTGAATTATTAATTTTGCCAGATGGTGTTCATGGTTTATCTACAGCTACTAAAGACGTAGAGCCAACCAATGACTTTGTTCATGCTAATGACCATGCTGCTTTATGGTTGCCTCAAGCAGTAAGCTTTATTAAACACTATATTTAACAGCAACATCTACCTTTCAAAATTCGACAACGTCAGCTTTATTGTGCAAGATAATCGTGAAATAAACACAATTGCACGACAAGGCACTAATTTGAAAGATAGGTGTTAACAGCAAAAAAGCCTGAAAGAGTTACCTCCTTCAGGCTTTTTTTAGCTTAAAAGCTTAGTAATAATCTTACTTAAGCTTCTTGTAGGCGTTAATTAAGCCATTAGTAGAGCTGTCGTGAGAGCTAATGGTCTCATCATTCTCTAACTCTGGGATAATCTTCATGGCTAATTGCTTACCAAGCTCTACGCCCCATTGATCAAAGGAGAAGATGTTCCAAATTGCGCCTTGGACAAAGATCTTGTGCTCATAAAGGGCAATTAACATACCTAAAGTACGTGGAGTAATTTCCTTTACTAATAAGGAGTTAGTAGGACGGTTACCCTCAAATACCTTGAATGGAACAATATCCTTAACTTGATCTAAGGTCTTACCTTTAGCTAAGAACTCTTGCTCAACTTGCTCCTTGGTCTTACCAAAAGCTAAAGCTTCTGTTTGAGCAAAGAAGTTGGAGAGTAACTTAACGTGGTGATCACCAATTGGATTGTGAGTGCGAGCTGGTGCAATAAAGTCACAAGGAATAACTTTGGTGCCTTGGTGAATTAATTGATAGAAAGCGTGCTGACCATTGGTGCCTGGCTCACCCCAAATGATAGGGCCAGTCTCGTAGTCAACAGGGTTACCATCACGGTCAACACTCTTACCATTAGACTCCATATTGCCTTGCTGGAAGTAGGCTGGGAAACGGTACATGTATTGATCGTATGGCAAAATAGCCTCAGTTGCGTAGTGGTAGAAATTGTTATACCAAATACCAATTAAAGCTAATAATACTGGAAGGTTGTGCTCAAAATCAGCCTCTTGGAAGTGGCAATCCATTTCATAGCCGCCCTTTAAGAGCTGCTCGAAATTGTCATAGCCACAAGCTAAAGCGATGGATAAACCAATAGCTGACCAGGAGGAGTAACGACCACCAACCCAGTCCCAGAACTCGAACATGTTGTCAGTGTCGATACCAAATTCTGCTACACCCTTAGCATTGGTAGATAAAGCAACGAAGTGCTTAGCAACATGGGCAATATCACCAGCTTGCTTTAAGAACCAATCACGGGCAGTATGAGCATTGGTCATAGTCTCTAAGGTAGTAAAGGTCTTAGAGGCGATTAAGAATAAAGTGGTCTCAGGATTTACTTTCTTGAGGGTTTCAGCAATTTGAGTGCCGTCAATATTAGAAACAAAGTGGCACTTTAAGTGGTTATGGTAAGGGGTTAAAGCCTCAGTGATCATGCATGGGCCTAAGTCAGAGCCACCAATACCGATATTTACAATATCAGTAATGCTCTTGCCAGTATAGCCCTTCCACTGACCGCTAATTACACGCTCACAAAAGCCCTTCATCTTCTCTAAAACGGCCTTTACGTCAGGCATAACATCTACGCCATCAGAAAATACGCTCTTACCAGAGAAGTTACGTAAGGCTGTATGTAATACGCTACGATCTTCGGTACGGTTGATCTTGTCGCCATTGAACATAGCAGCAATATCTTCTTTTACACCGCACTCGTTAGCAAGATCGATAAGTAAAGAAAGAGTCTTCTTGTCAATCAGGTTCTTGGAATAGTCAGCTACTATATCGCCGTTACCTACGCTTAAAGAAAACTCCTCAAAACGCTTTGGATCGGCATCAAATAGTGATTTTAAGGTGCGGCACTTGGTCTCGTTAAAATGCTCGCTGAGGGCTTTCCAAGCTTGAGTCTTGGTTGGATTGACGTTCTTTAGCATGACATCTCCTTGTTGTTGTCTATTATGCTAGGCTCATCATATAGCCTATTGATAATAATAGCGCTTTTTTATCAATTGGCCAAAGAAAAACTCAATAAATATAGTTGAGTAGGTTAATAAGGACTAAACACATCAAGATTACTAGGACTAAACCATAGTAAGAAAGCTTATTTAGCGCCATTTAACAGCTCATCTAGAGCCATATTAATGCCAGTAAAATTAGCCTGAGGCTCAACCTTATCGCTCTGATTAATAAATACTAAATCTTCTTGAGGCATTTCATTAATAAAGCGGCTTGGCTCTTGAATGGTAACACCACCGCCTTGCTTGCGCTGTTGAGCTAATACCATGGTTAATCTTGTTTGCGCTCTAGTTACGCCTACATAGGCTAAACGACGCTCTTCTTCAATATTGTTTTCCTCAATAGAGGTGCGGTGAGGTAAAATGCCCTCCTCCATTCCTAAAAGGAAAACATTAGGGAACTCTAGACCTTTAGCCGCATGCAAAGTCATCATTTGCACGGCGTTATCATCCTCGTCTGGGCGCTTATCCATCATTTCTCTTAGACCTAAGCGCTCAATGGCTTCGCCAAAGCTCATAGGAGCATCTCTTTGGCCACTGACTAACTCTTCAATCCAAGACATTAAGGTTTGAACATTTTTCAAACGCCATTCAAAAGCATTTTCAGAGCTATCTTGCTTTAAATATTGCTCATAATTAATGATCTCTAATAGTTTTTGGCAAACTTCAAGATCCTGATTATTAATAAGCTTTTGACGCAGACCAACCAGTAAGCCTAAGAAGCCTAATAAAGCATCATATTGGCTTTTATTCAGTAGAGTCTTAACCTCAGTAGAGCAAGCACAATCATAAAGGCAACGATTATATTTGTGAGATAAATCGGTTAGTACCTTGATACTTTGAGCTCCAATACCACGATGAGGGATATTAATTACACGTAATAAGGCAGCATCATCTTTAGGATTATTTAAAAGGCGACACCAGCAGAGAATATCTTTGACCTCCATACGGGAGAAAAAGCTAGTATCTCCAGTAACTTTGCACGGAATGTGGGCACTTAATAGCGCTTTTTCCATATCACGAGCTTGGGAGTTAGAACGATATAAAACAGCATAATGAGACCAGGAGTTTTTATCATCAAAATGCTGGCCCAAAATTTCAGAAGCTATGTACTCACAGGCATGATCGCTATCGCTACAGGTTACTACCTTAATTTTTTCGCCATCTCTTAGGCCTGAGTATAAGGTCTTTTCAAATATGTGGGGGTTATTAGCAATAATGCTATTGGCACAACGTAAGATACGTGAGGTAGAGCGGTAGTTTTGCTCTAACTTAATAACCTTAAGCTCAGGAAAATCCAAGGTTAGCTGTTTAATATTTTCAGGACGAGCACCACGCCAAGAATAGATAGATTGGTCATCATCGCCTACTACCGTAAATCTTTGATTAGATGCAACTAAGCACATTAACAATACATATTGGGTTTGATTGGTATCTTGATACTCATCAACTAAGATGTATTTAAAGCGCTTTTGATAATATTCACGTATCTCTTTTTTTAAGAGCAGCAATCTAGTTGGAATAAAAATCAAATCATCAAAATCTACGGCATTGCAGGCACGCAAATAGTCATTGTATTTTTGATAAATACCCTGAACTATACTGTCGCAAGTAGGATCATTAGCTAAGGCCTTAGGAGTTTTAAGCTCTCCTTTATACATAGAGATCTTATGGCAAATACCATCAATGTATTCATTACTAGCTGAGTTTTTGAGCATTGGATACTCATTAGTAATGATTTGTTTAATAATTTTGAAAGTATCAGCATCATCAAAAATAGAGAAATTTCGTCCTAAGCGTAATAGGGACGATTGCTCTTTAAGAATGATGCGACCTAAAGCATGAAAAGTGCTAATAGTTAATTGCGAGGCAGCATTTTCAGAAACTTGCTTAGCTAAGCGCTCCCTCATTTCTTTGGCGGCTTTATTGGTAAAGGTAACAGCTAAGATCTCTGAGGGATGAGCCAGATTATTTTTCAGTAGATAGCTAATTTTGGTAATAATTACTCTGGTTTTACCAGAGCCAGCTCCAGCCAATACCAGACAAGGGCCATTAATATATTCAACAGCTTCTTTTTGTGCTGCATTAAGTTCCATGTTGTTAAATCCCTACCAATAAGAAAAGTAAAGATTACTAGTGTTAGCAGCAAAGGTATCTCATGCCCTTGCATAAAAAGTCGTAAGCAAAAATTAAGGCATGGCGACGATGGAGTAGCAAACGCACATGCTCTTATTATTTGTTCTTATTATTTGAAATATAATACCAAAAATTATGTAAAAAGGCTAAAGAAAGCCCAAGAAAAAAGAGCCCCATGGGCGCAAAGCCACAGCCCCCAAAGGCGCACCGCTACAGCTCAGATAGCTTAGATGGTGCAAAGCCACAGCCCCTATAGACGCAAAGCTACAGCTAAGAGGAGAGCAATGATAAAGAACCCAAGGTTTCACCAATAAAGACCCAAAAGACGCATTGCTAAAGGCAATGCGGGGAACTTTGATGGTGCCTTGGGGTACCTTGAGAGGCAAGGTTATGGCAAGATAAAAAAGGCATTGCTTAGCAATGCCTTCAAAGAAATCTTATTTGCCTGTTGAGAACATATGCAGACGACAAGCATTGTCTATAGTCCTAAAGATAATCTCATTAGGAGAGCCTTGAGCCATTTCTATAGATTGGAAAGCATTGCCTGAGAAAATGTTCTTTTGTTCTTGAGTACACCACACTACAAATGGAGTATTAAACTCCATGGCTAACTGTGCAAAGCGAGGGGCTAAACTGGTACATAAGGTTTGATCATAACCAAAGGTATCAATCATAAATGGCGCTACACCCTCTGAGCTCATTTGTTGAGCTTGTAGGCCTGCTCTAATAGCCTCATCAATCTTGGTTAAATTCATTTCCCAAGGCATTGGTAAGAATTTAGCCTTATAGCCTGTTAACTGTACTAATGGAGTATTGGTTATAGGCACTAATCCTTGTTGGTTACTTAATAAGGAGCACAACATTTGTAGTTGCATATTGCTGCCTACATAAACTAATGGGCTAAATTTATTTTCTATCAAGCTAGCTAATACTAAGCGTGATAAAGAAATTGAAGAGCTGCTAAGAGCATATAAGGTATTAGAGAGCTCTAATTTAGCAAGGTTTTCTAAAGATAAAACTAAACCATTAGTATTGCTCAATGAGCTTGGAGCAATATTAAGCGCAGCATGGCTTTGCATAGACTCTTGAGCACTTGCTTGTAGCACCATAAGCTTGCTTAGCAGTGCTGTTTTGTTAAAGACTAAAGCTTGGTGAATGCTTGGGCACGAGCAAGTTAGATCTTCAACATTAAGTGGCAATTGTAAAGTCTGGAAAGCAGATACTAAGGCCTCTTGTGCTCTTTGCCACATCTGATTATTGTTTGGTAAACATAAATAGCAAGGAGCCAGCATAATGTCCTTGATATTTTTAGTACTACAGAGGTTTTGTAGGCAAGTTAAGACACTCATAACATTGTAAGGAATGCCTAAGGCTAAAGCCTTGCAACCTAAACTCTCTAGCGCTAAAGCATCAAGCTCATTGGCACAAATAAATAAAGGCTTATTAATTGGTGAGCCATTTAATAAATTTAAATTAAAGCATTGTCCCTGACCAACATAACGACGCTCAGGCTCGCCTGTAGTATTTTGTAAGATAGTGTCACTGTTATAAGCAACAAAGCTATCTTCATTTAAAGGAACAATTAAGGCCTGCCAATTAAAAGCTTGCGGCATATAGTTGGCATTGATATTTGCCTCATCTACTCTATAGAAAGCATCAAAGCCTAAATTAAAGCGCTCAATAGTAGCCCCATCCAATCCTGAATGTTGTAAATATTGGCATTGGCCAACTTGGCTCTTAGCCTTCATTAGATAGGCGCTAAGCATAGTGCTTTGTCCCATAGCCAAGTCTTGGCTACCCTGAGCTTGATTAATAAATGTATTGGTATTGCCATCAGGAGTAATAAAGGCCTGGCCCAGAGTAGCAGCTGCGGCAGCAGCTGCCTGTGCTGGCTGTGTAGGGGCGGGCGCAGCTACAGCATCCATAGCTGGTGCTGCTGGAGCCTCTGCGGTCGCAGGGGCAGCGTGAGCAGCTGGAGCGGCTTGAGCTGCTGGAGCTGGTATGCCTAAGTTACCTTGAGTAGGTTGAGAGCGCTCCATGGATTGAGATTGAGGGGCTATCTTGGCCTCATTATCCTTTTTGGAGCCCTTGCCAAAACGCTCATCAGCACTGGCCATAAGACTAGAAAAAGCATCAATAGTAGTATTGTCATTTTGCTCTTTGCTGATCTTAAACTCAGGATTCTTCTCTACAGGGGCACTCAAAGGATTAAAGTCAATATTGTCTTCACTATGAGGTGGCTGTAAGGAGTCGGCCAAAGATCTTAAGGCCTGGCCTAAATCCTTAAGGCCAGAGAGGCTTTCAAAAGTGTGTAGACTCTTATCGTCCTTAAGCTCAGGTAACTCCATATCCAAGTTCTTATGATCAACCTTAGTAGCTATTTCTGAATTAGTCTCTAAAGGATTAATATCCACAATAGCTGGTTTATCATTAGAGGTAGTATAAAAATCTGGTTTGATTTTTAATGGGCCAGCTTCATCTTTAATATTGTCCTGGCTGCTTTCAAAAAGATCAGGGGCATCAAACAGCTTACATCTTGGCATGCTGTTATTATCTTGCAGCTCGTCATCAAGCGAAGGCAATAGGCTATCTAACTCATAAGATGCTTTTTTAATTTCATCTTTTAAGTTTTTATTATGCTCTAAAGGAGTAGCAACCTGACTTACGCTACTGGAGCTAAAGTTAGAAACGCCCTTATCAATATCAAAGTTAAATGAAGAGAGATCAACATTAGTAGCCTTGCTCTCTGAGCTTAACTCATTGTTGCTATGATGAGACTCTACAGTGCTAGAGGCAGGCATAAGAATGCTATCGATATTAACCGTAGGGCCAATATTAGTAGTAGTTGTTGGTTTAATAGCATTAGAGCTTTCTACGTCCTGTCCTTGAGTACTTTGGCCGTCGGAAAACTTAGTGATCTGGGTATGAGCATTAGCAGTAACACTGCTAGGCTCTCTTAACTTGCTATTATTGACCCCAAAAGAAAAGTCGATATTAGAATTACTATCTACCTTGTGATTGCCTTGTGAGTTGCGGCCATAGTTGTCTGTTGATACCAAACGATTATGGCTATCGCTCATAATGGTATTGTAGTTTTTAGATCCTCTACCAGCAAAAGCACTTTGTGGCACTTGTCGGCTAGCATCAGGTTTCTTTTCCACTACATTGTTGCTACCTTGTGAAATAACAGTAGAAATATCTGTATTAGGGGTAGAGTGGTGTAGCACAGGGGCAGCATTAGTCTGAGCACTAGCGTTAGGTATGGTACCAGCGCTTGCTTGAGCCTGAGCTTGCTTGTTTTTAGCAGCATTATAAGAGGCTACTAAACCTGATATTTTGGTGTTTACCTGATGGTTACGGTTAAATTGAGCAATGTTATGTTCATGGCGGCTGCCTTTAAACATATCAGATGCTAGGATAGTGCCGTCATTAGAATGAGCACGTGCCTCTTGATTGGCTATCATGGCCTGAGAGGTCTTTTGGATAATTCTATCTAAGCCAGATCTTACCTCTGCTTGGCTCTTGTTTTGTAAGTCATAAACATAGCCATTAATTAAGGTTGAAGGAGCATCAGGATTGAGCAGACGTAATGGTTGCTCGCCATCGCCAGCGGTAGGCTCTAAATTATTAGTATTGGCAGCTACTGGAGCCATTGCTGGCATTTGTGTATTAGCCATTTGAGCATTAGGCTGGGAAGCCATAGCATCCTGTGGAGTGGTAGTAATGGTATGCTGAGGCTGATGGTGCTTGTAAGCCTCTAAATTATTTCTATCACCCCAAATTTCCTTAGTACGACGCTCAACATCTTCTTTATCAACAATAAAGCTTTCTTCAAGCGCAGGATTTGGCTCTGTTATGGTTCTAGAATGAATACCTGGAGATACGTAGCCCAGCTCATTAGTTTCATTGTGATGGTTCATGCGCTTATGGCCTTGCTCTTGATAAAAGCTAGGCTTAGCAGTTTGAGCTGCTAAAAAGGCAGGATCAGAAAAAGGATCATTGCCAGTATTAGCCATGGCAGCTCTTGCAGATGCGTATTGTGAAGCTGGTGCTGGTGCTTGTCCCTGGACATGGCTCTGGACATGGCCCTGGGCAGGGGCGTAAGCATGAGCAGGCGCAGGAGCATAGCTTGTGGCCTGGCCTTGGCCCTGAGGGGCCGCATAGGCATAAGGGGCCAGAGTCATGGCTTGGGCGTGGGCGGGCGCTGGAGGAGCCATTCTATTTGGGAAAGATGGGGCCTCTTGATTGGCTGCTCTTTGGGTAACAAAAGGAGGTAGCATATTAGCCTTGGCCTGAGCTTGAGCCTGGGCTTGATCAGCTACGGGATCGTAGGCTGAAATAGGGGTGTTACCTGAGTTAAAAGGAGCTTGAGTCTCAAAATCATTAACATTTTGCGACGAAAAGTTGCCCATAAAATTGTTAACAGGTTGCTCTGGGGCATAAGGCTTAGCTTGCAAGTTACCTTGATTGCCATCATTGCTATCAATGGCGCTAAAAGGAGGTAGTTCTTGCATGAAGCCATTTGGCTCATCAGAGCGTAACATTGGACGGTTAGATTGGTAGGATGCAGAGTTCTCTAGGTGCGCAGGGCGTTCTGAGCGTTCTGGGCGCTCGTAGCGAGCTTGAGCAGTGCGAAGCTCAGGGGATTGGCGGCGATCTGCGCCTGGGCGGAGCTCAGGGAGTGCTTGGCTGTCTTGAGTCTCGGACAATAAGCCGTCCATCTCCAGATCGATATCTACAATCTGAGAGTTGTCGTCATCTAGGGTGCGATCTTTGGAGTGCAAATTACGGTTGAAAGACTCAACCTCGTCGTCACTAAAAGATAAAGCACCATCAATTTCAATTTCGTCTTCGTTATTTAAATTAAAAGAGCCTCTATTATGAGGAAGATCGCCTAAAGACTCTCTTTTGTGGCCCATATGACCATGATCCTCTAGTGGAGGTAGTGAGTCCCATTCATTTAAAGAAGGGCCTTTAGCACCTCTTTTATTATGAGATGGTTGAATAGTAGAAAACTCACCTGCACTAATGGAGTTAATGTCATCCATAGCCTCAGAAGAAAGTTCGGTGACCGAGGCAGCATTGTGTGGCTGAGATATTGTATTTGGTCGGTTATTGCTAGGCTTATTCATAGATCTACTGCGAAAACTAACTTAACTTAAGAGCAAGCGCTATTCGCAGCCCTCATAATAGTTGACAAAGAGCTTGGTCTTATGAATAAAGCCAAGCTCTTAATAAAAATAAAATAATAAAACGATATAGGTGATATTAAATTTTGGCACCTACAATCCATCTTATTATAACGGATGAAAGCAATAAACCTGCTGTTGCTGTCACTGTATTAGAGGCACCAAAGGTTGGTAGTGCTATAGGATCGGTAAGACCCCAGGACTCGGGACTAACATCAGTATTCATTCTGTCTTTAGCACGCATAGGCTTTTCATCAGAAAAAGAGCACAAAATCTTAAACTTTTCATCATTAAGCTTTTCTTTATGCTTATGTCTAGCAGAGCCTTTATTGATAGCATGTTCGTCTACCCCTTTAGGGTAGCCAAAATTGCGTCTTAGTTCTGTTCTAAGGCGTTTAATTAATTGGTCACCTTTAGCCTCAGTAATATCAGCAATTCTTACTCTGCTAGGATCGATACGGCCACCTGCGCCACCTGATGAAACCAAAGGAATTTGACTGCGATGGAGAAAATCAACAGTGCTAGCCTTAGCAAAGAGATCGTCAATAGCCTCAGCTACGAAAACATTAGGAGCAACAATGTCATTATAGGAGCCATTATTAGCTAAATAGTCGTCGCATTGTTTAAATTTCTTTGCTGCTAACTCATTAGGAGTTGCTATGTCATGTAAATTAGTTAAAGCACGCTGTTCTAGAGCTTGCGCATCAACATTTAAGGCTTTAGCAATAGTAGTAATGACGTTATTTTTATTAATCAGTACAGGTATAACTTGTAGCTTTAAGTAAGGATTAATATCTAAGAGGCGTTTTCCTAAAGTTTTAGATTTGCCCTGACCTATAGTTGAGCTTAAAGTATGTAATTGACGATTAGAGTTTGAAAGCTCAATGTTGTCAAAATCAATAAGAGTAATTGAGCCTAATCCGGTACGGGTTAATGATTCAGCAATCCATGAGCCGACACCACCATTACCAATTACGATAACGTGGGCATTTTGTAAGCGAAAAAATCCTTCATAGCCATATAAAGCGCATACGCCTTTAAAGCGCTCTAGTTGCTCTTGCTGAATGGTTGGGGAAAGTTTTAGAAATTGAGAAGAAAGATTGTTACTCACAATAAAAAATCATCCAATAGGAGCTAGCCAAACAATATACAGTGCCTAACCATTTTAGGTGGCAAGATGATAGTAAAATAAGTGTTAATTTTAAATAAGATTATGGCATTAAAAGCTAAAATTTGCCCAAATAGTAGCAATAATCGTTAAAATTTCTTAGCATTTGCTAAAAACTAATATCATTAGAGTTAATGATACTGAAAGTATCCAACTTGCCAAAGAAAGTGAATAAAGGTATTATATGCGCAAAATAAGATAGATGCCTTGTGTATCATATCTTAGCCTTGATTGGCTCGATGCAGATCAGATTACGATCCCGTAGCTCAGTTGGATAGAGTATCAGTTTCCGAAGCTGAGGGTCATGAGTTCGATTCTCATCGGGATCGCCATCAAGTAAATTATGCTACAGTGCGAAAGTGGCGGAATTGGTAGACGCGCTAGCTTCAGGTGTTAGTATCGCAAGGTGTGTGGGTTCGAGTCCCATCTTTCGCACCACTCAAGCATAATAAAAAAATAATCAGCTTATGGCTGATTTTTTTAACCCTCTTGTATGTATCTATGAATTTACGCATTAAAAAGCCCTCGTCTTGCTTTTTTTAGGTAAGGCAAAAGAGGGCGGGGCTTAATAAATATGGTTTTTATAAGCCAAAAGCAGGGCGTAAGATCTTACACCACTCTTTAATACGCTCGTCAGTAAGCTCTGGCTGGTTATCTTCATCAATAGCCAAACCAACAAAGTTGTCATGGTTAAAGAGAGGTAATGGGCTGGTAAAGTCATAACCTGTAGTTGGCCAGAAACCTACAAACTTAGCATCACGGAATTGGAAAGTCTCATAGAGCATACCCATACCGTCTAAGAAAGTATCTGGATAAGCAACTTGGTCGCCTGTACCAAATAAAGCTACAGTCTTACCAGCAAATTTCATATCTTCAAGCTGAGGCATGAAAGCATCCCAGTCTTCTTGGAGTTCACCAATACTCCAAGTAGAGGTACCAATGATTAGGTAATCATATTGATCCATCAATGCACCATCTTCTTTGATGTTGTGAAGATCTACATTTTCCTCACCAAGTTCTTTGGCAATACGCTTTGCAACATTACCTGTAGTACCAGTGTAGGTTCCGTAAAATAAACCTATTTTCTTCATATCAAGAGCTGCCTTTTAAAACAGAGCCATCAAAGCAAGTTACAGTGCAAGAAATACAAATAACTTAACTGTTAACACAATCTTATCGCTTGAGGACGGTTAAAAAATTAATAAGCTTGCTTACAAGCTTAGATATTACTTCTCGCATAAACATTGACTAAACAAACACGAGAAGAATTAGTAAACATCTATCGAGTGTACAGCACTCTATAGTTTACCTTAATTGAAGATGCTTTCATTAGCACCCCTGGTCTTTTAACTTTTAAGAAAAGACGCAGAAAAGTAATTGAGCTTGAATAGTACGTGCTCTAAAAAGCTAGCGACTATGTAGTGATCATGGGCCTTTCAAAAAGGAGGTAAATCACTTTCGCTCTGTAAAAGGCGCACTTTAAAGTGCGTTGTTACAAGTGCTAATTGTACGAAAAATCAAGGCTTAATAAGATAATTGCAAATGATTATCAACTAATATCATATCTATATAAAAACTAAGCAGCGCTCTAAAGCGCTGCTTAAAGTAAATAAGGGTCTAATTTAAGGCTTAAATTAGCTATTAGTTGGAGTTAACAATAGCAATTGCAGTGGTTAGTACATCAGTTAAGAATGGGCCTTGAGCAAATGGACCAGTAGTGATAATGTCACGTAATAACATCACATCTTCACCGCGAGAGCAGCCCTCAAAGGCTACAGGTAGTACTAAACCTAAAGATTGTACGTATAAAGCATCCTTAAATGAGGCCTGTGGCATCTTTTGGCGAGCACGATATAGAGCAAGAGCAATATCGTAGACCTCTTGTTGATTGATGCCGTAGTGACGGTTATCAAAACTCTCTAAAGCTTTACGACGTGGCATTGCCATAACCTTGATCATGTCACGGCCCAGTTGAACATTCTTAAGATCCATGTTCAATAAGAGCTTGTTTTCAACTAGCTTCTCAGCCCAGGCTGAGGACATAGCAAGCAATACTACATCAGAGTCGGTAGCAAAAATCTGATATTCCTTACGTAACTCAAGAGGGCCTGTAATAGTAGCGCCAGGAGCCATTTGTACGAAGTCATCAACAGGCTCGCCTACATGGAAGTAAGGCTCAATAGTGTCAGTAGGAAGCTTAAATTTGCTCATGCTTTCATTAAAGGTCATGCGGCTTAAGCCACCATTGCCATCTTTAAAGTCACTAGGGGATCTTAAGTCTTCCTCGTCGTATTGGCCTCTTAAGCTATTGATTAATAAGGCCACATCAGCAAACTTTGGAGTCTTAGTGTAGGTAGGTAGTACCACACCATAAAGCTCACATAAGATACCATCACGTAAGTTAATAAATGGATCCTTATTACGGGAGCTCCAAATAGAGGTAGCTACTAAGTGAGCATAATAACGGCTGCCATAAACACGAGCATCAGTAAGACGTAATAAGATATGGGAGCTTGGGCTAATTAGTAAGTAGCAATCAATTTCGCCACTCTCATCACAGTGGATTTGAAGGGCTCTTTTTGGTAAATATCCCTCCTGTACCCAACGCTCTGCTAAAACAGGACGTGCTGCTAAAATATCGAAACGACCATCTTCACTGACATAGAAAGCAAACTCTTCTCCACGGTCACGATCAACACCGATGGTAATGCCATCAGGCAACATTTCGCCTACAGGTAAAATGCTTGGTGAAGTGTCATCCATATCGATAACAAATAAACTCTCGTTAACGCTAAAGCCTGCCATTGAAAAACTCCTAAACTCTGGCAATCAAAGTTCCAAAGTTAAATAAAGATACTGTAATTGTTTTTAGCATACTCTAGGTTTTAACAGTAGCTATGACAAAATTTGTCATACAAAAAGTTATCGCAATCAGCACTCATAGATCACAAGAGTTTATAGACCTGAAAATAATATGATGCCGTGCTCGATCACTCTAGAGATATGTTGAGATTTTACCGTCAATTAGTTTAACAGATTAATAAATAGCTTTTAATAAAACTAAGATAGTTACAAAAAAAGCGCAGCTTAACAAGCTGCGCTTTAGGTGTTAAGGACTAAGTGCTTGTCCTTAATTATCAGGTAATCTTATTAAATAGTGCTTTTAGTGAGAGCCTGATGAAATATCACGCTTAGCCTCTAAAGCACGTTGTTGGCGCTCTTTAATTCTAGCCTCTTCTTCTTCAGCCATCTTCTTCTTTTGATCGGCTGGAATGTACTTAGTAAAGTAACGCATTACTAATACGAAGAACACAGGCACAAAGAAAATAGCCAAAATAGTAGCTGACAACATACCGCCGATAACACAAATACCGATTTCGTTACGGCCAGCAGCACCAGCGCCTGATGAAATAGCTAAAGGAAGCACACCAAGCACGAAAGCAGCAGAGGTCATTAAGATAGGGCGTAAACGAATACGAGCAGCCTCAATAACAGCCTCAGTAAGTCTATTGCCCTTGTCATAAAGCTCTTTAGCGAACTCTACAATCAAAATAGCATTTTTAGCTGACAGACCTACCGTCGTTAGCAGACCTACTTGGAAGTACACGTCATTACTTAATACCGTTTGTACTGGAATATATTGAGTCATTAATGCAGCCAATACTGCGCCAATAATACCTAAAGGTACTACCAACATAACAGCAAAAGGAATTGACCAAGACTCATACAAGGCAGCTAAGGATAAGAATACGATCAGCAATGATACGGCATAAAGTAATGGGGCTTGAGCACCAGAGAGGCGCTCTTGGAAGGAAACGCCAGTCCATGAAATACCATAACCTGCAGGTAATACTTCTTTAGCAATACGCTCCATCTCAGCCATAGCCTCACCAGTTGATACACCAGGAGCTGGAGCACCTTGGATGTTCATAGCACCTACGCCATTGAAACGCTCAAGACGTGGTGAGCCATAATCCCAAGAGGTGGTAATAAAGGCTGAGCAAGGAACCATTTGGCCTTGATTATTACGTACATACCACTTGTTTAAGTCAAGTTCATTCATACGAGCATCAGCTTCAGCTTGTAAGAATACTTTCTTAACACGGGATCTTTCCATAAAGTTATCAACATAGGCAGAACCCCAAGCAGTGGATAAAGTAGTATTAATGTCGCTTACAGAAAGACCTAATGCTAGAGCCTTTTCGTAATCGATAGAAAGTTTAAATTGTGGAGTATCATCTTGGCCGTTAGCACGAACCTGCATGAGCAATGGAGATTGCTGAGCGGCATAAATGTACTCTTGACGCATCTTGGTTAAAGCTTCGTGGCCAGCACCACCATTATCTTGTAAATAGAGGTCGAAACCAGAGGCAATACCAAGTTCAGGAATAGCAGGTAAGTTAAACGCAAAAGCTAAGCCTTCACGAATGCCCATTAGAGGCATATATGAACGGTTAACAATGGCATCGGCGTGTTGATCATCACGTTGGCGTAAAGACCAATCACGTAACTTAATAAAGGCCATACCTGCATTTTGGCCAGAACCAGAAAATGAGAAGCCTGTAATAGCCATGATGGAATCAATGTTCTCATCTTCATTAGTTCTAAAGTAGTTAGTAAGCTTGTTTAAGGTGGACTTAGTCTTTTCAACAGTAGAACCTGCTGGCAAGTTCACCATAGCCATAAGCACGCCTTGGTCTTCGTTTGGTAAGAACGAAGATGGGATACGAACAAAGCAAAAACCTAAAGCCACACAAATTACAATATAAGCAAAGATTTGACGCTTAAGCTGATGTACTACTTTACTTACATGCTTTTGATAGGAATTGGTAAAAGCCTCAAATCCACGGTTAAACCAACCAAAGAAAGCCTCTAATGGCTTTAAGATAGTCTTACTTGCACTCTTAGTCTTAGCTAAAATCTTGTTATCAGGAAGTGCTTCACGCTCTTCTTTTGATTGCAACATAGTGGCGCACAATGCTGGAGTCAAGATCAAAGCTACTAATACTGAGAGCACCATGGAAGATACGATGGTAATAGAGAACTGACGATAAATAACACCAGTAGAACCACCGAAGAAAGCCATAGGAATAAATACAGCTGAGAGCACTAAGGCAATACCAATTAATGCGCCTGTAATTTGATCCATAGACTTAATGGTAGCGTGACGAGGAGGTAAATTCTCCTCTTCCATAATACGCTCTACGTTTTCTACTACCACAATAGCGTCGTCTACTAACAGACCAATAGCCAGCACAATACCGAACATGGTCAATGTGTTAATAGAGAAGCCTAATACAGACATGATGGCAAAGGTACCTAAGAGCACTACAGGTACGGTAATAGAAGGAATTAAAGTAGCACGGAAGTTTTGTAAGAATAAGTACATAATCAAAACCACTAAGATAACGGCTTCGAATAATGTCTGGAAAACTTCCTCAATAGAAACTTTAATAAAGTCGGTAGTATCGTATGGATACTCAAGATTAATCCACTCTGGGAAGTACTGTGAAAGCTCAACCATTAAGGCTTTAACACGAGTAGCTGTATCCAAAGCGTTAGCACCAGCAGCTAGACGGATAGCGATACCTGTAGATAACTGATCGTTATAACTAGCACTTACCTGATAGCTCTCTGAGCCTAACTCAATTCTGGCTACATCCTTGAGGCGCACCATGGTGCCATCGGTGTTAACACGCAAGAGGATATTTTCAAACTCTTTTACGCTTTCTAAGCGCTTTTGACCAGTAATGGTATAAGAGTATTGTTGACCCTCAACAGCTGGGGTACCACCTAAAGAACCATAAGTAACCTGAGCATTTTGCTGCAAGATAGCATTTTTTACCTCAGCAACAGTTACAGCTAAGTTATTGAGCTTTTCAGGATCAAGCCAAATACGCATAGCGAACTCAGAGCCGAACACTTGCAAGTCACCTACGCCCTCAACACGAGCTAATGGCTCACGAATATTGGCATAAATATAGTCAGCAAGGTCAGTTGAGTTGTGTTCAGCATCGGTGGTGCTTAAGCCTACAACCAATAAGAAGGCATCAGTAGACTTAGATACGTTAACACCATTTTGTTGAACTACAGTAGGTAACTGAGATTGAGTTTGCTGTAATTTGTTTTGTACTTGAACTTGAGCAATATCAGCATCGGTACCAGGTTCAAAAGTAATGGTAATAGATGAATTACCATAGGAATCTGAGGAGGCTGACATATACATGTAACCATCCAGACCCGTCATATTTTGCTCAATTACCTGCGTAACAGCACGCTCTACAGTACTAGCGTCCGCACCTGGGTAGCTAGCACGAATAGATACTGCTGGAGGAGCAATGGTTGGATATTGTGATACTGGCAGGGTGAATACGGACACTACACCTGCAAGCATAATCACAATAGCAATAACCCAAGCAAAGATTGGGCGATTGATAAAGAAACGTGACATAAGGTTTTTATCTCCCAAGTACAAGTTGTTGCAATTAACACTTGTACTTGAATGTTATTGTCCAATAATCGCTTATTTAGCTTGGGCAGCAGCTGCATTAGCCTCGCTCTTTTGAGCATCAGGCTTAACCTCAACTACAGGCACGCCAGAGCGGATTTTCTGTAAATTGGAGCTAATTACTTTGTCGCCAGCTTTTAGACCAGAGGTAATAACAAAGTAGTTTTCATACTCAGTGCCAATCTTAACGATTACTCTTTGTGCCAACCCCTTGTCATCAACTACATAAACATAGCTAAGACCGCCAGCTTCACGAATTACAGCATCTTGTTTAACTACTACAGCGTTAGGTAAAGTTCCCTCATGGAGATCGCCACGTAAGAACATACCTGGAAGTAAGTGTTGCTCTGGATTTGGCACAATGGCACGTAAGTTAACCATACCTGTAGTTTCATCTACAGTAACATCAGAGAACTCAAGTTGACCTTGGTGCTGATATTTAGAGCCATTAGAGAAGTAAATATCTACAGGAGCTTTGCCGTCAGTGGTCTTAAAGTGACCAGTAGCAATAGCTTGACGAAGAGCCATGTGATCTTCAACAGTCTGGCCTAAGTCAACATACATAGGATCCAATTGTTGAATAGTGGTTAAAGGATTAGTCTGTTGGGCATTTACCAAAGCGCCCTCGGTAAAGTTAGACTTAGAAATACGTCCTGAAATAGGAGCATAAACTTTAGTATAAGCAAGGTTAATATTAGCTGTTTCTAAAGCAGCCTCAGCAGCCTTAACCGCAGCATCTGCTTGTAGGTAGGCAGCCTGTGCATCATCATAATCTTGCTTACTTACAGCCTTTTGCTCTAATAATTGACGATAACGATCGGCCTTAAGCTTTACAGTATATAAACTTGCTTGAGCGCTCTTTAAATTAGCCTTAGCGCTATTTACTTGAGCCTCGTATAAAGCAGGATCGATTTGATAGAGTTGATCGCCTTGGTTAACAGTAGAACCTTCTACGAATAAGCGTTTTTGAATGATGCCTGAAACTTGTGGACGAACCTCAGCACGACGAGTAGCACTAACTCGACCTGTAAGGTTGGAAACAATAGGTACCTCCATAGTGTGTACTGTGTACACATCAACTGGCATACTTTGAGGTCCAGCTTGTTTTTGTTCTTCACCACATCCAGTTAGCAATAAGGCTACTGCCAATGCACTAGGCAGAAGATGCTTTTTGTTTACCTTAGACAGGAACATACCTGATAATCCTTTAAAAAAAGTTGAGAAGCACTACCACACTACTTTCACACTATATTAAAGGCTTCCCATAATTATGGATCATAGTGAGATAGCTTTATGATTAACGTTTAGACGCTGAGCAAAAGCACTTAATTTTTGCTCTAAGGGCTAAACTAAATTGCACACTCCAATCTAAAAGCTATTAGCCTTTAGATTAACCCCAAAGTTTGCCCTTAATTGCTCAAAGGCAAACCATTTTAGAAACCAACTTTAAAAACATACATCCATGCATGTATGTTTTTAGGCACGTACAAAGATCTTGAAAGTTAATTACAAAAAAGTACGCGCTTAATTCTTAGGTAAAAATTTGCAAGTTTAAATTGGAACTTACATTCAATTTCATCTTATTTGATTGTTTTTAGCATCATAAGACAACAAAAGCATCAGCCCAATGGAGGAAATTAATAGCTCCACAAGCATGATGCTTTTTCACAACTTAAACTTTGCATAGTATTGTAATGTATTACAAAATCATCAAAAGTTGTATATTTTTCGTGCAAAGAATTATATCATTTTTTCATACATACATGAATGTATGTTATAATTTTTTCGATATTTGTGCAATTTAGTTTCTGAGTGCATTATTAGATTGGGGATTGCTGTATGCCTAAGAAAACTTACTCTGAGTCGATGCAGACGAAAAATAATATTTTAATTGCTGCGCAAAAGGTTTTTGCTAATAAAGGCTTTAATAAAGCATCACTAACTGATATTGCCCGTGAGGCTAATGTTACTCGAGGCGCTATTTACTGGCATTATGAAAACAAGATAGCCTTATTAGCTTCTTTATTAGAAGAAGAGGCTCGTAAATTAAATTTAGTTTCTACCCTGTCCTCAGCCGCTCACGAAAACCAAACTGATCCTCTTGGCCAATTAAAGCAATGGGCTTTAGCTCACTTTAATGAGGATTCTAAATCGTTTTTTAACTCCTCTGTCATGGTGATCTTTGAGAGCATTATTCACTCTGATATTTCTATTGAAGCCAGAGAGCAGTTAGAAGAGTTGATTAATTTGCGATTTCTTTCTATTGAAGATGCTTTGCGTAATGCTGTATCTTTACAGCAATTACCATCAGATTGTGATGTGGAGTTAGCTTCTGTTTATATCCAAGCTACTATGTTCGGTTTGATTATGCAAATGCGTCAAGACAATATGAAGCATTCGGCCTCTTACTATAAGTGTATTATTGAGTGTATGTTCAATCACTTAGGTGAGATTAAACGTAAGAACAATCCATATTAAGAAAAAAGCCTGGTTAAGTCAGATTTAACCAGGCTTTTTTCTTAGCAATTGCTTTTAATAGTACCGTCTTCTTGTAGACCTACTGTACCTGCATCAATACCAGTTTTAGCAATGATATGTGCCTGTGGTGGTAAAGGTCGTGGACGACCGTTGTCATCTACTGCTACATAAGTAAAGCTAGCTTCTGTTACTAAATTACGTTGAGCAGCTTCGCTCTCATAAATTTTTTTAACCCACAGCTCTAATTTAATCTTTAATGAGGTTCTTCCTACTTTAGAGCAATGGCCATAACAGCAAACTACATCACCCACCTCAACAGGCTTTAAGAAATTCATGGCATCAACAGCCACAGTAACTACACGTCCATGAGCAATTTCACGGGCCAAAATTGCACCTGCAATATCCAACTGAGACATGATCCAACCACCAAAGATATCTCCAGCAGGATTAGTATCTTTTGGTAAGGTCATAGTGCGCAATAATAAATTGCCAATTGGAGGGTGTGGATGGACATCTTCAGCTTGGGCTTTGTGCTTAGGTTGGTTGTCGGCGCTGATGGCGCTTGCTGCTTGTTGAGTGTCTTGCATATTACTTCCTAGAACCAATGCTGAGAAATTAGCAACTTTAAATTTAAAGAAAAGCTCTTGGTGTTTTTAGCCTACTAACAAAAAAGGTAGAGTAGCCAGAAAAAAATTAAGGTTCAGCCCTCACATGGCCTCGCTTTCAAGTGGCTTCGCCCTAACATGGCCTAGCCTTCTTGTGGCTTTGCCTTATCTTGGCCTAGCCATTATGCGGCATCTCCTGTAAAGGGGGCTTGCCTTTATGTTAGGTTGTTTGGCCATTATAGGGCAAAAAAATCTATTTGAGAAAAAAGCGAGCCAAAAAAAAGCCCAGTTGCAAGGAACTGGGCTTGGTCTGATAGATATAGTAAATTTTCTGAGGAAAAAGCTTTGCTAAGAGTCTCAAGTATATAAGGCTCTTAGCTCAGCCACGCCTATATTAACTTTTTTAGTACAAGATTAAATGCACGCGAGTAGAGCCGTGTACACCAAAGACAGTTACTAATTCAACGTCTGAGGTGCGAGATGGGCCTGCAATAAATAAGATATTAGTTGGCAGACGCTCATATTCGCTTTTTACTTTATGTAAAGCATCAAAAAAGCTTTTTACAACACGCTCTTTTTTTAGCAAAATAATGCAATTTGGGGTTACCAAAGAGAGCGTACGTGGTTGGTTTTGCGTTGAGACCACGCAAGCTACACCATGAGAGGCAACACCAGCAAAGGCATTAATAATAGAGAGGTCAGTATTAAATAACTGATCTCTAATATCCTCAATGGCAGTATCAAAGCATAGAGCTGAGGTCTTATTGATCTTGTTAAGATCTAAACCTAAGTCTTTTGGATAAACTAAGGTTTTAGCATCAATCTCTTTAGTAATAGCATTGATGGTGTCGTAAAGCTCACTTTCCTTGATGTCATGAACCACAAACTTGTTATTAGTCATGTTGGTTTTCATGTTCTCAATTAGATCTTCTTGCATTTTGATATGCACTACAGGATCTTGAGTTTCAACACGACAAAAATCAGGCTTTTTATAGCCCTCACTAACACGCTTTAGGATCTCGTCACGGCTACGCTTGGAAATTTGCTCAATTACATCATTCATACTTTACACCCTCAATCTTTTGAACTTTCTTATAGAAGTTGCCTGATACATCTGGTAACTGCTTATAGGCATCCCAGTCCTTAGCTACAGGTATAGCTGGGGCAAAAGCTTTTACTACAGGGTTTACAATATGAGCCTGGGCAAAGGCTTGTTTCCAAATAGTGCCATTGGTTGCGGCTTTAGCAAAGAGCTTAAAGGCAATTTGCTCACTGGTGCTTGGCTTAACATTTTGTGAGCCAGTAATTTGTCCTTCACCTTGGCCAACCTTATAGGAGCGCAACTCTCTAATTAAGTCAGCTAGAGGGATCTTTTCTGGACAAACCTCAGAGCAGCGACCGCATTGTGAACAGAATGATAAAACATCACCTGTAACATCTAAGCCGAAGAGATTAGGGGAGATAACCTCACCAATAGGGCCAGGATAAGTGGTGCGATAAGAGTGACCACCAATCTTGTCATATACTGGGCAGAAGTTCATGCAAGCACCACAACGAATACAACGTAAGGCCTCGTAGAAGTCCTTATTTTGAAGCATGGAGCTACGGTTATGATCAAAGATCACAATATGCATTTGGCGTGGGCCATCTTTATCGCCTTCTTGGCGTGGACCAGTAATGATATTGTTATAAGTAGGAATAAATTGGCCTGTGGCTGATGGGGTCAATAAATGTACTAAAGTAGCAGCATCTTCAAAAGTTTCTACAATTTTTTCGATACCACAAATAGCTACATGAATATCAGGAGCAGTGGTACACATACGACCATTGCCTTCATTTTCAATCAGCCAAATTGCTCCTTCTTTGGAGATAGCAAAGTTAACTCCAGAGATACCCATCTTAAGATGTTGGAATTCATCTCTTAAGTGGCCACGTGCAATAGAGTTAAGCTTTTCAATATCGGACTCTAATGGAGCATTTAATTTATCGTGGAAAATTTGTCCTACTTCGTAACGATTACGATGAATAGCAGGTACTACAATGTGTAAAGGTGGCTCGTCATTAAGCTGTAAGATAAGTTCACCTAAGTCACTCTCTTCAGCTTTAAGGCCCTTTTCTTTGAGGTAGTGGTTTAAACCAATTTCCTCAGAGGCCATGGACTTACCTTTAAGAACTTTGTCCACATTATTATCTTTCATAATTTGATAGATAATTTCGCAAGCATCTTTGTCGGTACTTGCAAAGTGAACCTGAATGCCATTTTTAGTAGCATTCTTTTCAAATTCTTCAATGCGCTCTTGTAAGGACATTAAGGCATTGTTTTTAACTTGGCGTGCTCTATCTCTAAGACCCTGCCAATTGTCAAACTTGTTTTCAATGAGGTTTAAGCGATTGCCTTGTAAGGTATGCATGGCCTTAGTCAGGTTTTCACGCATTTGGCCATCATTAAGCTTTTGACTAACAATAGTCTTATGAGGAATCGATGCTAAATCCATAATTAAAGCTCCTCACCTGTTACACGTTTTAAGATAAAGTCGTAAATGTTCATGACTTTAATATCAGTAATACCCTTACGAGCTAAAGCGCCAGAAATATTTAAAATACAGCCATTATCACCAGCTAACACTACCTTACAGCCAGTTTCTTGAATATGCTTAATCTTTTCTGAAACAATAGCATTGGAAATTTCAGGCTCTTTGATAGAGAAGGTACCACCAAAGCCGCAGCACTCTTCTTCATAAGGAACATCAACTAAAGTTACATTCTGTAACTGACGTATGAGTGACTTTTGGGTTGGGATACACTCTTGAACACGTAAAGAGTGACAAGAAACGTGGAAGGTTACCTTAATAGGCTGACCTTTATCCTCAAATTTAGCTTGTAGTACTTGGTCTAAGTATTCAGACTCATCATAAATACGAGATGCAAAACGTTCTACGCTGTCACGTACCTCTTGAGAATCGTCTTTAAAGAGAAGTTTGTAATCGTGGCTCATCATGCCAGCGCAAGAGCCTGCTGGAATAACAATTGGGTAGTTGTTATCGCCAAAGAGAGCCATATTATAAAAAGCAATTTCTTTGGCTTCTTTTGTATAGCCTGAGTTGAATGCAGGCTGACCGCAACAAGTTTGTTTTTTCTTAAAAATGATCTTTGCGCCATACATCTGCATTAATTTAATAGAGCTAATGACACTGTCTTGAAGCGCAGTGGAGCCCATACAAGTCGCAAAGAAATTAACGTTGTGATCCATGCGGAAACCATCCTAACGTATTTAAATCAGATCTAAACACCAAATATTTGTGAAAAAGAAATTTTAACTAATGTCTCCTAAGCACAGCTGACTATGACTAGCTTTAATCAGAGCTGCTAGTTAGTTTTTAGCACTAAGGTTTGGTTTAAATTCTCTATGTATTGTTTCTTTGGTATTAAGTCACACACTAATAGATAAATCATAGCCGATTGTGCTCTAGATCAGAGTTGGTATCTGTATGAGCGAGATATCTTGGTGCAACTTAGCAAAAATTGTTCTTTAAAATTTTCCACCTGTACGGACGACGAATTCACTTTTTAAGTAGTAACTACCTAAAAAAGAGTGTTCTGTCGGGCTATTGTAGATATAGTGTGGATAACTATGACTATGCTGCCATTAGATCTAATTCATTGCAGGTATCACAGACAGTAATTGCAGGCTACGTTAAAGTCGTTCGTACACGTGGTGAAATTTACTTCGATTGTTCTAGAGCTGGCGCTGGCATTTTTGCCCCAGCTTACAATGGCAAAGGCTGCCTGCAAGAGCAAAGTAATGACCTTGTTGATAAGCACGATGCATTACGTAACTTTTTGAAAGATCAAGTTAATGTTAAGTGAGAAACTAATATGGTACTTGAGGCAGTAGGTCTTGAGTCTGTTGATGGATTGATCTTCTTGAAGCAACTAAAGAGGAAACTAAAAATTGGTGCATACCCAGATAGTAAGATTCTCTCTTATGATTAGAATGAGCTAATAAAACTAGCTTTGCAATAATATAAGTTTGCCCCCCACAAGTTTAAAAAAAAATAAGCCTTAAACCATTGATGGATAAGGCTTTATCTAGAGTTTAACTCCTAAACATAGGTTATAGGGCAAAAAAGCCCAGTTGCAAAGAACTGGGCTTGATATGATAGATAAATTTTCTAAGAAAAAAGCTTTGCTAAGAGTCTCAAGTATATAAGTTAATGTCTTTTAAGGCCCTTAGCTCAGCCACGCCTATATTAACTTTTTTAGTACAAGACTAAGTGCACTTGAGTAGAGCCGTGTACTCCAAAGACGGTTACTAATTCAACGTCTGAGGTACGAGATGGGCCTGCAATAAATAAGACATTAGTTGGCAGACGCTCATATTCGCTTTTTACTTTATGTAAAGCATCAACTAAGCTTTTTACAACACGCTCTTTTTTTAGCAACATAATGCAAGTTGGGGTTACCAAAGAGAGCATACGTGGTTGGTTTTGCGTTGAGACCACGCAGGCTACACCATGAGAGGCAACACCAGCAAAGGCATTGATAATAGAGAAGTCGGTATTAAATACCTGATCTCTAATATCCTCAATGGCAGTATCAAAGCATAGAGCTGAGGTCTTATTGATCTTGTTAAGATCTAAACCTAAGTCTTTTGGATAAACTAAGGTTTTAGCATCAATCTCTTTAGTAATAGCATTGATGGTGTCGTAAAGCTCACTTTCCTTGATGTCATGAACCACAAACTTGTTATTAGTCATGTTGGTTTTCATGTTCTCAATTAGATCTTCTTGCATTTTGATATGCACTACAGGATCTTGAGTTTCAACACGACAAAAATCAGGCTTTTTATAGCCCTCACTAACACGCTTTAGGATCTCGTCACGGCTACGCTTGGAAATTTGCTCAATTACATCATTCATACTTTACACCCTCAATCTTTTGAACTTTCTTATAGAAGTTGCCTGATACATCTGGTAACTGCTTATAGGCATCCCAGTCCTTAGCTACAGGTATAGCTGGGGCAAAAGCTTTTACTACAGGGTTTACAATATGAGCCTGGGCAAAGGCTTGTTTCCAAATAGTGCCATTGGTTGCGGCTTTAGCAAAGAGCTTAAAGGCAATTTGCTCACTGGTGCTTGGCTTAACATTTTGTGAGCCAGTAATTTGTCCTTCACCTTGGCCAACCTTATAGGAGCGCAACTCTCTAATTAAGTCAGCTAGAGGGATCTTTTCTGGACAAACCTCAGAGCAGCGACCGCATTGTGAACAGAATGATAAAACATCACCTGTAACATCTAAGCCGAAGAGATTAGGGGAGATAACCTCACCAATAGGGCCAGGATAAGTGGTGCGATAAGAGTGACCACCAATCTTGTCATATACTGGGCAGAAGTTCATGCAAGCACCACAACGAATACAACGTAAGGCCTCGTAGAAGTCCTTATTTTGAAGCATGGAGCTACGGTTATGATCAAAGATCACAATATGCATTTGGCGTGGGCCATCTTTATCGCCTTCTTGGCGTGGACCAGTAATGATATTGTTATAAGTAGGAATAAATTGGCCTGTGGCTGATGGGGTCAATAAATGTACTAAAGTAGCAGCATCTTCAAAAGTTTCTACAATTTTTTCGATACCACAAATAGCTACATGAATATCAGGAGCAGTGGTACACATACGACCATTGCCTTCATTTTCAATCAGCCAAATTGCTCCTTCTTTGGAGATAGCAAAGTTAACTCCAGAGATACCCATCTTAAGATGTTGGAATTCATCTCTTAAGTGGCCACGTGCAATAGAGTTAAGCTTTTCAATATCGGACTCTAATGGAGCATTTAATTTATCGTGGAAAATTTGTCCTACTTCGTAACGATTACGATGAATAGCAGGTACTACAATGTGTAAAGGTGGCTCGTCATTAAGCTGTAAGATAAGTTCACCTAAGTCACTCTCTTCAGCTTTAAGGCCCTTTTCTTTGAGGTAGTGGTTTAAACCAATTTCCTCAGAGGCCATGGACTTACCTTTAAGAACTTTGTCCACATTATTATCTTTCATAATTTGATAGATAATTTCGCAAGCATCTTTGTCGGTACTTGCAAAGTGAACCTGAATGCCATTTTTAGTAGCATTCTTTTCAAATTCTTCAATGCGCTCTTGTAAGGACATTAAGGCATTGTTTTTAACTTGGCGTGCTCTATCTCTAAGACCCTGCCAATTGTCAAACTTGTTTTCAATGAGGTTTAAGCGATTGCCTTGTAAGGTATGCATGGCCTTAGTCAGGTTTTCACGCATTTGGCCATCATTAAGCTTTTGACTAACAATAGTCTTATGAGGAATCGATGCTAAATCCATAATTAAAGCTCCTCACCTGTTACACGTTTTAAGATAAAGTCGTAAATGTTCATGACTTTAATATCAGTAATACCCTTACGAGCTAAAGCGCCAGAAATATTTAAAATACAGCCATTATCACCAGCTAACACTACCTTACAGCCAGTTTCTTGAATATGCTTAATCTTTTCTGAAACAATAGCATTGGAAATTTCAGGCTCTTTGATAGAGAAGGTACCACCAAAGCCGCAGCACTCTTCTTCATAAGGAACATCAACTAAAGTTACATTCTGTAACTGACGTATGAGTGACTTTTGGGTTGGGATACACTCTTGAACACGTAAAGAGTGACAAGAAACGTGGAAGGTTACCTTAATAGGCTGACCTTTATCCTCAAATTTAGCTTGTAGTACTTGGTCTAAGTATTCAGACTCATCATAAATACGAGATGCAAAACGTTCTACGCTGTCACGTACCTCTTGAGAATCGTCTTTAAAGAGAAGTTTGTAATCGTGGCTCATCATGCCAGCGCAAGAGCCTGCTGGAATAACAATTGGGTAGTTGTTATCGCCAAAGAGAGCCATATTATAAAAAGCAATTTCTTTGGCTTCTTTTGTATAGCCTGAGTTGAATGCAGGCTGACCGCAACAAGTTTGTTTTTTCTTAAAAATGATCTTTGCGCCATACATCTGCATTAATTTAATAGAGCTAATGACACTGTCTTGAAGCGCAGTGGAGCCCATACAAGTCGCAAAGAAATTAACGTTGTGATCCATGCGGAAACCATCCTAACGTATTTAAATCAGATCTAAACACCAAATATTTGTGAAAAAGAAATTTTAACTAATGTCTCCTAAGCACAGCTGACTATGACTAGCTTTAATCAGAGCTGCTAGTTAGTTTTTAGCACTAAGGTTTGGTTTAAATTCCCTATGTGTTGTTTCTTTGGTATTACGTCACAGTAATAGCTAAAACATAGCCGATTGCACTATTGATAAGAGTATTGGTTCAACTTAGCAAAATTGTTCTTTAAAATTTTTTAGTATCTATCTTAGTGAGGGGAACCCCACCCAAGAACATATCTCTATACTCTTGGGCGGGGCCTTCCCTAAAGAGCGCTTAAGCGGCTCTATGATTTTATTGTCATCTTAAATTAGTGCTTGAGTGGTACAGCCTCTGGAATCATCCATGGGAAGAAGAAGGCTACAGCGAAAATCCAAATACCAATGATTAAGATGAAGGCAAGTGAGTATTTTAAGGTGAACTTAAAGAGCTCTGACTCGCGACCTACTAAACCTACAGCGGCGCAGGCAATAGCGATGGATTGAGGAGAAATCATCTTACCTACTACACCACCTACAGAGTTGGCGGCTAAGAAGAGAGCCTCACCAATGCCTAAGGTCTTAGCAGAAGCCTGCTGTAAGATACCGAAGAGTAAGTTAGAGGAGGTATCAGAACCAGTTAAGAACACACCAATCCAACCAATAATTGGGCTGAAGAATGCGAAGCCGCTGCCAGTGCTTGCAAAAGCAAGACCTAAGGTGGTGGACATACCAGAGTTCTTAGCAATGAAAGCAAAAGCTACTACTAAACCGATGGTTACGATAGGTACTGCCATTTCTTTCAAGGTATCCCAGAAACAATCTAATGCGTCTTGGGTCTTGATACGTAAGAATACGATGGTTAATAAGGCAGCGATGAAAATTGCGGTACCAGCTTGGAAAGCAATGAGGTTAACAACCTGAGATACCTTAACATCGTTAAGAACGCTTGGATCTAATACGTCTGGGCTCTTAATGGAACCTACAGTAGCATTGAACTGAACAGTAACTTGAGTGAACTCGAGTACAGAACCCTTAGCAAATAAGCTTAAGAATAATGGGTTAGTCCAAACAATAATTAAGATGATTAAGAGTAAGAATGGAACCCAAGCACGGAATACGCTCTTAAAGGTTAAAGTTGTGTCAGTAGTAAAGTCGGTCTTGTCATCTAAACGGAAGATGTTCTTTGGCTGCCACCACTTTAAGAATACAGTAGTACATACTAAAGCTACTACAGCAGAGGTGATATCAGGTAACTGAGCACCAATGTGGTTAGAGGTGTAGTACTGGGTAACGGCAAAGGAAAGAGAGGTTACTAAAACTGCTGGGAAAGTCTCACGCACACCTTTGAAACCATCCATTAAGAACACAATAAAGAATGGCACAGTTAAGGAAAGTGGGAACAATAAACGACCAACCATTGCAGAAACAGAGTGCTGATCAACACCTACGAGGTCTGTCATAGCGGTAATTGGAATACCTACAGCACCGAAGGCTACTGGAGCAGTGTTTGCAATTAAGCACAAGCCAGCTGCATAAAGAGGCTTTAAGCCTAAACCTACTAATAAGGCTGCGGTAATAGCAACTGGACCACCAAAGCCAATAGCACCCTCTAAGAAAGAGCCAAAGCAGAAACCAATTAATAAAACTTGGATACGGTGATCAGGAGTAATGCTAATTACAGATTGCTTGATAATCTCAAAAGAGCCAGATTTAACTGAGAGCTTATACAAGAAAATTGCAGCAACAATAATCCACGCAATCGGCCACATACCGTTGGTATAACCTTGTACAAAGGAAGCACCAACTAATTGGGCTGGCATGTCGTAGAAGAAAATAGCCACTAAAGCAGCTAAGAATACAGTAATGAAGCCTGCTTGATAGCCCTTGAGCTTAAATACGACTAAGCAGAGCAAAAAGCAGATAATAGGTAAGGCTGCGACCAGTGCAGATAGCCAAATGCTACCAGCTGGATCGTAGTTTTGAATCCACATTTAAGACAATCTCCAAGGAAGAGTAACTAACTGGGCACAAATATATAGAAAGCAAAATTTAAATTTTTGATAGCTTTTTGCAGGTGATAGTCAAAAACTAATTGGCCCAATCTATCTCAAGACAAATTAAAGCCTTGATGTGATCTATCTCACTTTGTAAATGGCTTAAATAAAGGGTTCTAATAAAAAATTGGTTTATTTGAGATCTAGTTCAAGTTTTTGTTAATTACCCATATTGGTACATTTAGCTTTAAAAAAAGTGTGAGGCTCTTCTCATAAGAATGGCCAAATAAGGGCATAAATAAGCCAAATCTTCTTGTATCCAAGACAAAGGGCTAATAAAACTAGTAAAAATAGGGCTTTCTAATAGTTTTTTATAAAAGAAAGTTAAAAAAAATCAATAACACGATAGAGATCACATCAAGATAATATAGTGTATAAATATTGGGATAAACCCATAAAATTTACAGAGCTTAGGTTAATTTAGTGCATATTCATGTAAATAAATTTTTATGCTGTGATCTTGGTAAAATCACTATTAGATAAGCTCATGAGGCATGATTGATAGCCGTTTTTAAAGCGTAAAGGTTTGTAAAGTATGGGGTAATTTAAACGTGTTTTAGTGATAAAGCTTATTTAAGCTAAGAATTTACTAGCTTGTGCTTTGTGTTAAATGCACAAAAGCACAAATTTTGAGCAAGCAAAGCTTAATATTATTGATGTTTAAAATACCCAACTTGGATACATGATTTTACTTACACAAAAGGCTTATTTATCAGGGAAAAGGCCATTGTTGGCCAAGATTTAAAACAAGGTGTCATTATGTCTTGTATAGAGGCTCAATATCTTTCTTAAACTGCATGCATTTTTAGGATATATATGGCTTATAATGGTCATTCATGAGTTTATTCGGCAACTGCATAAGCACAAAAGCAGTTGTGTTTTTATGATTAGGAACATCAATTTATTTAGCTATGGACAGTAAACCTCCTAGTAGTCACTTTAATTACTTTCCCTCTAAAACTAGTGTCAAAAGAAATAAGCGCCCAAGTAAGAGACTTGATATGTCTAAAAAGAGTGCTTGGTTTTCTTTAGGTCACAATAGCAAGAACTCAAGTTCTAATCATGAGCATGAAGGCCATAAGTTTAATGGTGAGTTTAAAGCTCGTCATAATGGCTTTGCTAGTCGTGAGTCTAAACCAAAAGATAGCTTCTTAAAAAAAGAGAAAGTTAATACTTGTGCTTTGTCTGAGGAAATCTCAGTAGAGCTGATGAGTAATGAAGCTATTTATAGCCACCTCAATAAAGTGTCACGCTCTTTTGCTTTGACCATTCCTCTTATGCCTAACCCTTTAAAAGACTATATTGCCTTGGCATATTTAATGTGTCGTATTGTCGATACTGTTGAGGATGACTCTCAAGCCAATATCGTTGATAAAATAACTTGGCTTAGTGATTTTTCTTTTTTAGCTGGTGACGAGTTTGCTGAATTAGATGTTTTGCATGCTCTTAAAGAGCGTGCCTTAGAGCTTACTAAAAATGGTTCTCAAGAGGACGATATCAAGCTCGTAAAAGACTTAGATAAGGCAGTAAATTTGCTGCTAAGCTACGACGATGAAGTTAAAGAAGTCTTATGTCGTGCCTTATCAATTATGTCCCATGGCATGGCTAGCTTTTTACGTAGTAGCCTTGATGAGGACGTTCAAGAGCAGGGCATTAAGAACCTTGATGATGTCGATAATTACTGCTACTTTGTGGCTGGTGTCGTAGGTGAGATGCTAGCTGAGCTGTTTGCTATTTATGATAAGACAGTAGATAAAAAGGAGCTTTTGGATCTGTCAGTAAGTTTTGGTGAAGGCTTGCAGTTAACTAATATCTTACGTGATCGAGCCAAGGATCTTAAGCGTGGTGCATCATTCTTGCCTGGCAATACAGAAGATGAAGTTTTAGACTATGTGGCCTTAACTGAAGGTCATTTAAATGATGCTATCAACTTTATTTGTGCCCTTGATCCTAAAGCTAGCTCAGGAGTACGACTTTTTTGTCTGACTAATGTCGTAATGGCCATGTACTTATTACGTCAAGTTTCCCGTAATCCGCTTGATCCTAATTGTGACTATAGAATTTCCAAAGCTAATTTAAAGCGCTTGTTCTTATTGAGTAAACTTGCCAACCGCTCCAATTTAGGTGTAAGACTGTTTAGCTTATCTTTAACTATTGGCATGCGTTGCCAAAGAAGATCAGTGCGTCAATTAAGAGACAAGGTCTCTATTTGGGATCACTCCCCAACTACTAATTAGTTAAAAAAGTTTTGCTTTCATTATTGAGGCCCTTATAGCTCTTGCTATGGGGGCTTTTTTTATGCCTCTTACCAAGCTTAGCTGCGCTAATCTTGACTGCGCTAAGCTAGGCCTAGCTTGGCCAAGCTTGCGCTTGCGCATGAGCTGCTCTAAGCCTGCGCAAGGGCTGCTTGGCGCAGCCAAGCCTTGCTTTGCATCCCAGGCTGTCTTAGCTCTTGTAATATTGGGACTTTGCCATATTGAGGGTGATCACTAGTTTAGTGGCTTTAAACTAATGAAAAACTAATTTTTGCTAATTACCATAAGTACAACTACAATAATGAATTTGCTTTGTATTAATAATGCATGAGAAAAAGCATATGTGGAAAAAAATCGTCGCAGCTGTGGCTGTATTATCTGCAAGTTTATTTTTAACTCAAACAGCTATTAGTGCTGAATATAAAGAGGGTGTGAATTATCAAGTAAGAGGCAGTACTCTTACCCCTCATAAAGAAATTAGAGAGTTCTTTTCTTTTTGGTGTGGTCACTGTTTTTCTTTACAAGGTGATTTTGACAAAATAGAGCAAACCTATCCTAAGGCTAGTTTTGAGCGTAACCCAGTCTCTATGTTAGGTGGACATATGGGCCCTGAGTCTCAAAGAGCTTTAGTGGTAGCTAAAAATATGGGTATTGAAGACCTTTATGTTAAAGAGCTCTTTAACCAAATGCATAACGAAGGCAATATCCCTATGAGCCATGAGCAGATGACTCAGTTTATGACTTCTATTGGCATGCCAAAGGATAAGTTTGATCGTGAGTTTAATTCCTTCCCAGTTATTGGTGCTGTAGCTCAGTTTGATAAGTGGGCAAAGGATGCTGATATTGATGCTGTGCCAGAGATCTTAGTTAATGGTAAGTATTTAGTAACTATGGAGTCCGTTAGCGATCTACAAGAGTTAATTGATCTCATTGGTTACTTATTAGAAAAAGATAATGTACCTGACGCTAAATAGTTGGTAATTATTTAAAAAAAGGGCCTAAGAGCATAAGCTTTTAGGCCTTTTTTTTTTTAATTAGAGCTAGCTTGGACTATTATTTTTCTTTGCTAGTGCTAACTAAGCTCTCCTCAATCTTAAGGCTCTTAGCAGGAGCTTCTACCTTGCTATCAGCCTTATTAGCCTCAGACTCGGCCTGAGCCTCGGCTGGCTCAGCTGGGGCAACAGCATCGGTAGGGGCGGCAGCCTCAGTTGGCGCAGCTGCGGCAGCGGTAGCTGCGTCAGCAGGGGTGTTGAGGGTGGTGTCGAAAATAGGGGCACTATTGGCTTGAGGGTTGTACTCAATGCCTAAAAGATTAGCAATTTGCTCATCTTTCTTTTGCCAAATGGAGCGAAGCTCATTGGTAAAGCTGCGCTTAAATTGCTTATCACCAATATAGTCGCCTACTAACTTTTGCTCGATAAACTCTTTATCAATTACCTCAACACGAGCAATTACTCTATCTAAACGACCACATAAGAGAGCATAGAAGATACTGCCTTGACCCTTATGGTCTGGATAGAGAATGGTAGTATTTAATAAGCAATCAATATTCTTACCAATCATGCCTAAAGCTACGGCTAAAGAAGCGGCCTTAGGTGGCATCAGGTTTTGATAAGGTGACTTACAAGAGCGAGCCTTAGCTTTAGTAAAGCGGGTACCCTCTACAAAGTTTACTAAGCTTGATGGGTAAACTAACAAGCTTTGGCAGGCCTTACGGGTAGAATCGAGATCCTTGGTCTTAAGCTTTGGATTTTTTAAAATTTGTGCACGGGTATAACGGCGTAAAAAAGGCATGCCGATAGCGTAGCAAGCTTGACCAATAATAGGGATAAAGATTAATGATTGCTTTAAGAAGAACTTAGTAATAGGAATGCGACCACGATAAATATGGCAGATCATTACAATATCAGTCCAAGATAAATGATTAGAAATGATAATGCATGAGCCGTTTACCTTAACGTTCTCCACTCCTTGAATATCCCATTTTACCTTGGTTGTAATGCGCATTAAGAGGTTGTTATGAACGCAAAAACCTCTAAAGACTAATTGATTTAAAGCATCAACAGTATCTAACACCACCTTAAAAGGTAAGATAAGGCGTATTAAAGCTAGGAAAATCAGAGGTAAAGCCAATAAACATGAAGCTATACTGATCATGGTCATGTTGATGATAAAGATCAGCGGAGATGGTAAAAATGACAACATAAATAAGTCTCTGTGAAAAGAAGTTTTAGATCCCCGTAAGATGCCTATAATATTAGGCAACTAAGTAAGTTTGAGAGTAAGTTGTCGGCATTTAGCCACTAAAACATAACAGTTAAATCCCGACTCCCTACTTATGAGCTTAACAGGCGATTTTATCATAATTTAGGCTAGGCCTATTTGCCTGACTTTTATCTTGTGATGCGATTGTGATTGGTAGCTTAATTTAAGGCACTCGTTTTGTATAATGTCAAAGACAATAATTTTAGCTAATAGGAAATAAGCCCCTATGTTTAAGCGCAATTTACCTTCTGGTATTACCAAAGTAGCATTAAGTATTGTGCTAGCTTGTTGGTCAGTAAGTACTTCTAGTGCCTGGAGTGCACCATTAGTTGCTATTGGTGCTAGTCAAGATAATGCTGATAATAAGGACTTATCAGACTTTGCTATGAACTATAACCGTCAGGATAAAATAGTTACTTTTATTAAAAAAGATGGAACCGCTAAAGCCTTTGTTCAAATTATGCCTGCAGCGGCTCATTTAAGCACTACCAAAGCATATGCACAAAATGTTATGGATAGTTATGGCGGCTGGGGATTAAGTGCTCAAATTGAGCGTAGAGGCTTTAGTTTTAAATATGTAGATAATGCGCCATGCTCTGGATTGGTTAGTTATTTTGATGGCACTTCATATTTAATGATGGGAGCTTGTGGCTTTATTAGTGAAGATGAAATCACTAAAGCATTTTTCTTGGGTAAAAAAGAACTTAAGATTGATGAATCTTTGTACCGTAGTGCTAAGCCATCTTCTTATTATTAGCGGAAACTAAAAAAGGCCTATCTAAGTTTAGATAGGCCTTTTTAGTATTCTTAGTAAAGCTTAGCTTTTAAAGGCTAAGGCAAAGAACTTAGTAGCTTCATCATAACGATCAAGACGCTCATTGAGCTCGGCGGCTAATAAATAAAGGTCACGATCTTTGGTTACCTCTAAAGCTTGCTTTAAGTGCTCTTTAGCCTCGGCAAGTTTATCTGACTTCATTTCCATATTAGCTAAAGCTTTTAACATAGGCACATTGGTCTGACTACCAATTTCATTGCTTTGTGCTTGTTTGCTGAGCTCTTCTAATACCAAAGGTACAGCATTGCTCCAGTGGCTAATAGACTCTAAGAAAGCTGGGGTTACATTGTGACGTAAAATCTCTAAAGCATGTTTGCCTGCAACAGAGGTATCACCAAGTTTAACCATCTTGCTTAGGATTGGGGCCATGATGGTAGGATCTTGACGCTCTTGGCGATCGAGCTTAGAAACAATGTTTTGGAGCTCATCTACGCTGTTGGCGCTATCAATCTTAGAGCGATTAAAGTTGAGTACAATTTCACCAGCTTCTTGACCATCAACAAGATTGAGTTTCTTTAATGAAGGCAAGATTTCGGCAATTTTCTCATCATCGCCAGCTAACTTGTAGCACTCATAGAGTAGTTTAGTAACAACGCCTTGAGTATAGCTATCTTTCTTAACTAAAGATAAGTTTTCAATAGCGGCCTGGTAGTTGCCAATCTTTAAGTTGAGCTTGGCTCTTAAAATCTTACAGGCTGTCTCAGAGCAGTTCTTAGATTGCTCGGCATAATCTAAGAAGCTACGGCAGCTGTCGAGATCGCCTAACTTAAAGGCACACTTAGCACCTAAAAACATGCAATTGGCAGGAAGGTCGGCTCTATTGCCTGACTTATTGATTAAAGCTAAGGCACGATTATAGGCACCCTCTTCATAAGCTAAGAAAGCTTCATTTTGTAAATTGATTTGCTTTTGGATTTTACGCTTACCAAACCAGCGAGCTGTAGACTTTGGAAGGCTTACAGAGCGGTTAATAATGTTAACCAAAACATGCAATACTACAAAAGAAACGAAAGCAATAATAATAGCTGTAGTAAGAGAAGTTTCGATAATATAGCCTTCAGTAGCAATATGTACGAAACCTTGGCTATCAGCTAAGCGAGGGCCTAAAAAGACCGCAGCGCATAACAAGCCAACGGCTATGAGGATCTTAATCATTGACTACATTCCTCTGCCTAATAAGTGTTGACGTGCAAACTCGGAGAAAGCAGTAGCACTTTGTAAAACTTCTGGAGTTTTAATAGTGATTTCGCTTTGCTCAATGCTAGTTAACATCTTTAAGGTGTTTTGGGTAACTGTACTCTCTGGGTCAAAGTAGGCGTTAACTAATTTAATAGCATCTGCTAAGTTAGCTTGCATGGCCTCTTTATCACCATGAGAGAGATCAGATTTGGCTAGTAAAATTCTGGTCTTAATGTTTTCACGTAAGTAGAGATCTTGCTCTGGAGTTAAGAACTCAGTAGCAGCCTCAGCATTACGACGGCGAACCTCTACAAAGCGAGCAGCAAAATCATTGGCTGAATTTAATAAATTAGCCTTCCAATCGCTGATGTCCTTGGTAGTTTCTTGAGTCTTTTCAAAGGCAGCGGCGCGTACCTTAGGATCAGAGTAGCCCTCTAAAACTAAGTTATCGATATTGTCATAAGCACGATCTAAGGTCATGCCAAGACCACGAATATCAACTAAGCTGATATTGTTTAAAGCAGCAATATCCTTAGAAATGGCTTCACGTAAGGCTACAACCTTTTCCTCTTCGATTGGCTTTAATAGCTCATCAGCTTGAGTAAGCATCCAAACAGCGGCTTTAATATCTTTATCAAATACAGCCTTAACCGAGGCGTTATTTACTAAGAAATAGGACTCAGCTAACTGCCAGTCAAATGGATTGCGAGTTTCAAAGGCAGCAACTTTAGAGGCTAAGTCATTAACGCTTTGAGCTTGTTGCTGTTGAGCAGCAATTAAACCATTAAGACTTTGGCCTAAAGTTTGGTAATTTTGAGCTAAAGAAGCGGTAGTTTGCTCTAAAGCGGCATTTTTGGTTTGAGCATTCTCAAGTAAAGTAGCCTTTTGCTCAACCTTGAAAGTGGCATCAGAAATTTGTTGCTTAACAGAGTTATAAGCATTTTCATAAGCCATGATCTTCTGTTGGTTTTGGAAAGCAGTATAGCCTGCAAATCCAGCAGCGCCTAAAGCGATTAAGGTTACAAACCATAATAGACCAGTCTTAGCACCAGAGCCCTGAGCTACTTTAGTAGAAAGACGGTACTCAAGTTCCTTGAGCTGTGCCTGATCTACATAGGTTGGTGCCATTGCCTGAGCGGTTTGAGCAACCCCTGGTTGAATGTATGACTGCTTCTCGCCAGCAGTTTGAGCAGCATATGCTTGTGCGGCTTCAACCTTCTGAGAAGTGCTTTGAGTGGTGATCGTTTCTTTTACCATTTTGATCCCTGCATGGGTCTTAATATTAACCTTGGTCTAAAAGACACAAATTCTATTAAGGTACAAACCTAAAAGGTGCACCTTGGCACTTAGTAGTATCGATGTTTTTCTTACTTCTAATATTAAGCTTAGATAGCTATAGCTAAGAGTAATATCTAGCTTAAGAGAGACTTAAGAAAAAAATACATCGATCAAAAAGAACTCTAATGTAGGCTAAGATATAAAAAATCTTAAAACCACACCCTTAGCATAAATGAGCTAAATATTGATTTTAACACTAAACACTATTAGTTCTTAGATCCAGATTATGATCAGATAGTCAAAATCTGGTAAATAATAGAATGCTTTATCTGTTGATATTCTTGATAAAACTTAGGTAGAGAGCTAAAAACTCAGCTTAGTTGGTGCTGTTTTTTAGATAAATTTCTTGTAACAAGCAAAAGTTAATTTTGTGACCAAACACGCACACTTAGAAATCATTCTTATTAAGAGTACTGGCGCTCTTGTCTGTATTATGGCTTGAAAAACAAATTTATAGCTGTAAATTTTTAAAGGTGAGCCACCTGGAAAAAATAGCTCCAGCTAGGGCATTCATGTTGATAAAGATTTGGTAGTGAGGTTTGCTTTTTTTATAGCTCCTATAGGCCTATATGTTGTTCTTTTGGTATTAGACTTATGTAGAAGAACATGCCTATTTTGCACTATAAGGTGCGCTATAATTAAGTTTTTAGGGCTTTGGTAAGCAGGTATCAGGTGTGGATATGCTTGCTAATTTTGTTGGATAATTGATAAGCAATAATGAGTTAGATCATGGTTTATATTCCCAAACAACAGATCTTGACACGTTTTAAGCGCTATAAAGAGCTTAATGAGACGCGCTTGGCTCATGCTTTATCGCTCATGAGTCAGGATGCTCGCTATTGTTTATCCATAGTGCCTGTACTATTACACTATAACCATATTAATTTGCCAGGCTATCGTAATAACGATGTGCCTCATGGCATCGATATGTTTCATCTTGATGCTTTACAAAAGCGTTATTTACATGAAACTATTGCTCCTAGTGCCCCTAAATTACAAGAACCAAAAGAGCATGCTATTTTAGGCTTGTATGCTATGGGTTCTACCTCTTCTTTGGGACAGTCAGATAGTTCTGATGTAGACATTTGGGTTTGTGTTAAAGCTAATCTCTCTCAAGAGCGTACCAAAGCTTTACAAGATAAATGTCGCTTTATTACCAATTACATTAAATCCCAAGGCGTTGAGCTTAATTTATTTGTTACTCCTGAGGATCGTTTTACCAATTTCCAGCCAGACTCTTTAGATGAGGAAAACTGCGGCAGTGCCCAAAACCTCTTCTTATTAGATGAGTTTTACCGCTCTTCTATTAGATTGTGCGGTCGTTACATCATTTGGTATTTAATTTCTACCAAAGAAGAACAACAGTCATATCAGGATTATGTAAATTTTTTAACTCAAGGTGTTTCAGGAATGGAGCAATTTATCACTCCTACTCCTACTCCTGCGCAGTCTCATATCAAAGTAGCAAGCAAAGCTATTAATTTTGATGCTATTGAGCAGCAATCTTTAGAGCAGCCTAATAAAATCAGCTTTCCACTGTCAGCTGCGCCTTTGATCTCTGTTTGTCCTTTAGTATCCAATCATTTTATTTACATAAGAAGTGTCAATGACTTACAGGGCTCTATCATTGATGCCGATAGTTACAATGCCTTAGTAAAAGATAAGAGCAATGATTTTAATCATCATAGCGCTATCAACACCCATTCCTCTTTAATTGCTTTTAGCGCCTCAATGGAGCTGGCTTATCCTTTATGTAATCAGCTTTACTATGCTTATCCTGTGGTCACCAATTGTTTAACTGGCAGTATTTTAGGCAATGTAAAGGCTGACCTGGCCACAGAACATAAACACCCACTCATCAAAGCCCAAGAGCAGCTTGCTTATAGAGATTATGTGCATAGTAGTAATTTGCCAGCATTTTGTAAGACCAAGAACTTATGGGCTCCTAGCATTATGCAATTAGAGGAAATTAATAATGTTGCTTTTGCAGATAGTGTCTTAGCCCAAAAAATTGATAATGATGACTTAATTGATAATGAGTACATAAAAAACCATGGCATTACTCATTATGAGGGCTTTTTAAGCCTTAAAGAATGGATTGTTCAGCTCAGAGCTCAAGAATTTAGTTCTGGATATATTTCTAACTATCAAATTGGCTCAAATACTAATGTCTTATATTCACTGCAAAGTTCATCCTTAGATTCCTCAGTGCTAGAAGATAAAAAGGCTAGAGCTATTAAAAAGGTTAAGCGCTCGGTTATTAATACCATTTTCAAGCGTGCTTATGAGGGTGGTTCCAAGGAAGTTAAGAGCTCTAATGCTAAAACCGATGCGGCACTTGATAGTAATCAGTCTTATGTGGGCTTAAATCCTCAAGCGCAAGCTTTATTAAACTCAAAAGATAATCAGCTTACTTTTGAGGGGCAGACTATTAATTTTGCAGCTATTGCCCAAGAGGCTAAGCAAGATAAATACATCTTTTTAATTAAGGATCATGAGGGTATTGGCCATAAAAGTGGCAGTGCTTTAGCTTTAGATAACGCCAGTCAACATATCTTTAATAAGGAAGATAGCAAGCCTTTTGCCTTAGATTACGCTAATAATGTACCTTCAATTTTTAATGATGATCTGAAGGGTGCGGGGGCTAAAGAAACCAATGTTTGGTATCTTGATAAACAAGAGCCAAACCAAGCTGATTATTATGAAAATAAGGTGGAAATTAGCTCCGAGCCTAATGCCAAACATGACGACTTGGGGGAGGATGAAGAGCTTTACGATAGTTTAGTTAAGGCAGAATTCTTATCTGAAAGTGAGCTCGAAGCTATCGAAAGTATGGAGCAGGAAAGTGAAGCTTCCTTAGATAAAAAGAGCGATAAAGATAATAAAGTACGTAATAAAAAACGTAATCGTGCAGCCATTAAAGCCTCAGTAAAAATGGCTAGAGTGGCTCGTTCTTTAGCTAAAAGCACCACTTTTAACTTAACTTTACAGCGCTTATTCCCAGCCCAAAATAATAACTCTTTAAGCTCTAACCCAAGTGAACGTTTAGTGCAGGGTAATAATCAGTATTTAAGTTCTCCTTATGCTCAGGACTTAGTTACTGGCTCTTTAGACGGTGAGCTTAGTGGTAGAGTTTCTTTTTCTGAGCAGGGCTCTAATCTGATTAACGTTAAAAATGAACGTGTAAGCAGTAAAAATGTTGCTACTCTAAAGAAGAGCAAAAACAGCAAAGCTGCTGGTTTTGAGCGCTTTGCTGAGGTTATGGGCGTTACTCCATCTTCATTTTGGGGCCAGGGCTTAGCTCTGGTTGATTTAGCTTCTCTTACTGAGAGCAATAATATTGAAGATATTGATCATTATGTTGATGGCAATCGAGATATTGCCTCCCATAGGGATACTTATCCTGAGTGGGCTTATGGTCGTATTTTGACCCCTGAGGAGTGCGTTAAAGCCGCTAGTGAGGACAACTTCCAAGAATTTGAAGCTCCTTTAGATTGCGATGAGTGGTTTGACTTTGGTTCGGTAGTAAAAAGCTCCCCAACTGAGTATTTTGGTTCAGGTCTGTGGTTATTGTATAAGGCTATTGAGTCTCCATTTAAAGTGGTGCTTAAGATCTTATTAATGGAGGCTTACTCCAATGACTACCCTAATAATCACTTGCTCTCATCTGAGCTTAAAGACTATATGCTCTCGCATGATGGTTATAGCTTAGATTTAGACTCCTATTATCTTATGTATCTGAAGGTATCAAACTACTTACAGAGTATTAAGCATGAAAGTCGCTTAATGTTAATGCGTAAGTGTTTTTACCTAAAGATTTTTACAGGTCTGAGCAATAAGGCTTCCTACCATAAGGAAGACTTCAAACTTAAAAGAGAGTTATTAAATAAATTTAGCGTTCGTTGGGGCTGGTCTAAAGAATTTGTTAATGATTTGGAGCAGGTGGCTACCTGGAAAATGGAGGCCGTACGTAAATTCAATCATGAGGTTTACGTAACTTTATTAGAAAGTTATCAGTCTCTCTTACGATTCTCTGTTCGTCATGGCATTGAGTACGCTATTACCTCTGATGATGCTGGTATTTTGTCTCGTAAGTTATATGCAGCTTTTGATCGTTTTCCTGGCAAGGTAATGGTTATTAACAGCTCCTTTTCTCATAATTTAGAGGAGCGTAATTTAACCTTTATTTGTCCATCGCCTCAAAGTCTATGTAAAAAGGGCTGGCACCTCTATAGTGCGGCAGGAGACGATGTTGCGCTGCTTAACCTAAAGGTTTCATATATAGGATCAAGACTGACCGAAGTTGTTACCTGGGCTTGTTTTAATGGGCTTTTAACCTCAAGAACTTGTACTTATGTTAAAGGAGCTCCATCAGTAGTAACTCCTTATAAGATTAAGCGTCTTAGCAATGACATTATGCGTGTGCTAGAGCCAAAAAGAGGGCGGGTGTCAGAGCAAAGCTTGCAACACTCAGTAAAACTCAAGGCCTGTTTAATTGTGCTTAATTTAGAGAAGGATGATACTGAGCTCTTACAAAACCAGCTATTAGATATCGATCATAACTCTACCTTATGTAGCGGACGTTCTCGAGCCTGCTTTGTTGGTTCTATTGATTTGATTGCTGTTAATAGCTGGGGTGAATTACGTTGTTTTGCTCTGCCTAATGGTGAAGAGGGTGTGGTTGAACTGTTAGCTACCTTATTGCGTATCATGAATAATACGGCTGATACTTCACAAGGTGTCCAAAGTATGCTTGATTTGCTTGAGGTATGTTCTTATGCAGCAGCCTACCAAGATTTAATCAAATATGATGTGGAATCAACTATTAGACAGGTATTTAACTGTTTAACCACTAATAGCTCTAGTGAGTATGTTTTCGATGTTGGCCGCAACACCTATGTAGCCCGTAATCAGGGTGAACGTGGCGTGATGATCAATAAGAAAAGTGTGTTTGGCTCGAGTGAGTTTGATATTAGCATTTTATCTCGTTACGGTATGCGTCCAGAGTATGCCTTGCAAGTACCTCCATTAGTAGATCGCTATGCTACTTATGGCATTGTGCAATACTTCTTTAGTCCTTTAAATAAAGGACATTGGGACATTTATATTGTTAATGAGCGTAATGAAGTTAGCACTTATCGTAATTACTTTGGCTCACGAGCAGCTTTAGTAAATGCTATTAATCGCTTCTATACAAACCAAAGTCAAAATAGGAATGAAAATACTGTGCGCTTTAACTTGCCACAATATTTCGTACTAAATCAGACTTTAGATGCTATTCACCCATTTACTATTCGTGGACAGGCAGACTAGTTTTTCTTGCACTACTAAAGCCAAAATATGTAAAAAAATGTCTCTAAATTGGGCAAAATGTATGACTGTTGTGCAAAGAGTTATCAGGTTGATACTTTAGGCTTTAGATTGGTGCAATTCGTGTTATTCTTTTTGGGCAAATTATTGGGGGTAATTGTGAAAACACTAAGCTTACTCATAGCTGTAATTAGCGCTTCAATGTTATTACTAAGTGGTTGTGGTCTCAAAAAAGATCTCTATCTACCAGAGGCAAATAATCAAGTAGTGGAAGCTGATGCTAATAAGTAATTTGCAATTGATGGAAATGATGCGCTTAAGGACTGGCTATTAAGCTAAATCAAACAATAACTTACATCTTGCTAGCTTGAGAAAGGACAAGATCAATGGATTTTTTTAATTATAAAGATAATGAACTTTACGCTGAGGATATTAAAGTCACTGACTTAGTAGAGCGCTATGGTTCTCCTCTGTATGTCTATTCTAAAGCAACCTTAGTGCGTCATTTAAAGGCCTTTGAGGAAGCTCTAGCCGCTAAAGATCACTTAATCTGCTATGCGGTAAAAGCTAATAGCTCTTTAGCAATTTTAAATACTATTGCTAAGTTTGGCTGTGGTTTTGATGTGGTTTCCAAAGGCGAGCTAATGCGAGTCATTAAAGCTGGTGGCGACCCTGGCAAGGTAATTTATTCTGGTGTAGGCAAAAGAGAAGACGAAATTGAATTTGCCTTACAAAGTAAGATTAAATGCTTAAATATCGAGTCTGAAAGCGAGCTTTATAAGGTTGAGCAGGTTGCCAAGAGACTATCCTTAGTAGCTCCTGTAGCCTTGCGTGTAAATCCTAATGTAGACGCTAAAACTCATCCTTCTATTTCCACTGGTTTAAAGAAGAATAAGTTTGGTATTGCTTTTGAGGATGCCTTACGTCTTTATACCTATATTGCAAATAGTGAGCACTTACAAGCTACAGGTATTGACTGCCATATTGGCTCTCAAATGACATCTGGTGCGCCAATTATTGAGGCTACTGATAAGCTTATTAGCCTTTATCACCAATTAGAGGAAATTGGTATTAAGGTTGATCATATTGATATTGGTGGTGGTCTAGGTGTTACCTATAATGATGAGACCCCTCCTTCTCCTTATGAGTATTTAGCCGCAGTAATTGTCCGTCTTAAGGATATTGATGTCTCTATCTACTGTGAGCCTGGCCGTGCTATGGTAGCAAATGCTGGTATTTTGCTAACTAATGTGCTTTATCTTAAGTCCAACTCAGAGCGCAACTTCTGTATTGTCGATGCCGCTATGGGTGATTTAATTCGTCCTGCGCTATACAACTCTTGGATGAACATTATCCCTGCTGTTAAGCGTGACCCAAGTGATGCTCTTGAGGGTAGTAATGCTAATGGCACCAAACTTTACGATGTAGTAGGCCCAATTTGTGAGTCTGATGACTATTTAGGTAAAGATCGCCATCTTAATGTAAGAGAGGGCGATGTGTTGGCAGTACGTGGTGCAGGTGCTTATGGTAGCTCCATGTCTTCAAATTACAATAGCCGCCCTCTATGTGCTGAAATCTTGGTTGATGGTGATAAGGCATATGTAATTAGAGAGCGTCAAAAAGAAGAAGATATGTGGCTCAATGAGCGCATCATAGACGCTTAAACACCTAAATTCATTGATTTAAAAAAAGCGCTCGGGCCCATAGCCTTATGAGCGCTTTTCATTATTGGTTCAGATCACATTAAGAGAGCTTCCTAAACTTATAGGCTATGGGGCGCTCTTATTAATAAGCTGCCAGATACTGTAATAAGAGGTTGTAATGCTAGTTAAATTTACCAAGATGCATGGCTTGGGTAACGACTTTATGGTGGTTGATTGTATTACCCAAAAAGTCTTCTTTAATAGTGACTTGATTAAACGTCTAGGAGATCGCCATTTCGGTGTAGGCTTTGATCAATTATTAGTAGTAGAGCCTCCTTATAGCCCAGAACTGGACTTCCATTATCGAATTTTCAATCAAGATGGCTCTGAGGTGCAAATGTGTGGCAATGGTGCCCGTTGTTTTGCACGCTTTGTAGTAGAGCACAACCTTTGTAACAAGAAAGAAATTCGTGTGTCTACTGTTTCAGGTGAGCTGACTTTAGTACTAGAAGATGATGGCGAAGTTGTGGTTAATATGGGCAAACCTATCTTTGAGCCTAAAAAAATTCCTTGTACTTTTGATAAAGAACAAGCTTGTTATGAATTGCCGCTAGATGAAAATGGTTGTGGCATCAAAGCTCTTAAGATAGGTGCTGTATCCATGGGTAATCCTCATATGGTTACTCTAGTTGATGATGTAAATACTTGTTTTATTGATAGCTTAGGCCCTATTCTTGAGTCTCATAAGTGCTTCCCAGAGCGTGTTAATGTAGGCTTTATGCAAGTTATTAATCGTAGTGAAGTCAACTTACGTGTTTACGAGCGTGGCTGTGGTGAAACTATGGCTTGTGGCTCAGGCGCTTGCGCTGCGGCTGTAGTAGGTATGAAACAAGGATTACTTGATAATAAGGTTAAAGTAAATCTTCCTGGCGGAAGCTTACATATTAGTTATTCAGGAGAAGGCTCTTGCGTCATGATGAAGGGCCCTGCAACCACCGTCTTTGAAGGTGCTATTAATATTTAGCCCAGCCACCATGTCCCCATGAGCCCATGTGACCATTGGCACATGAGCCTATAGGCCCATAGTACCCAAAGTACTATGGCCCTATGGGAGCTCTCCTCTTAAGATTTGGTCAATTATGATAGCCTCTAATTCCAAGGGCTAAAAGGCCCAAGGTAAACTCCTATTAGCTAACAGCTTTAATAAGGCTAATACTAGGCTTTTACCAATATAAAAACCTAAGCCAACTCTTCTTAGGCAATTAGATCTCTAGCCTTCTACTAGCTTATAATTAGACATACTCAATTTATGTTAAGAGCAAGGAGGCTAATATGGATCAACCTAACTTTACATCTCAAGAGCATCCAAACCTTGCATTAACACCTGAGCAAAACAACTCCCCTAAAGCCCAGGCTCAAACCCTTGCTCAAGCGCAAGCCCAGGTGCAAGCCCATGCGCAAGCCTATGCAAGTGCTAACCCTCCTCAGCAAGCTAACTACTACGATCCATCCCAGAACGCAGCGCCCGCCCCAGCTCCAAATAATGCTAATTATTGGCAGCAAAGTCCCATGGCAGGACAAGCCCCTGCTACAGTTCCAGCCCCTGCTCAAGGAGTTGATCAGAGCTATTTCCAAGGCCAGGCCTTATCCCCATTTCAGGGCCAAGCCCAAGCTCAGGCCCAGGCTCAGGCTATGGCCCAAGCCCAGGCTCAAAACTTATATCAGCAAAACCAAGCTTCTAATGTTGCTTGTGCAAACCCAGCTTCCCCAGAGCAGGCACCTTTATCTTATGAGCAACAGCTGGCAGCTTATCAATATGCTCAGTACCAGCAGTTTTTACAATTCCAATCTTATTTAAAGCAAATGCAGGGGCAAAGTGGTATTCCTGTTGTTTCAGATACCCCTCAATCTCAGTTTGAGCAATACCAAGCATTTTTACAATATCAGCAATTTGTTCAAATGCAGCAGCAGGCTCAAATAGCACAGCAATTGCAAGCTACCAATGCCCAGCAGCCCTGGCAAGCAGCCCAAGTACCACAAGCTGCTATGCCGCCTTTTATGCCAGGGCAGAATGCCTCCCCAAGCCCCAATGCCATGCAGGGCCAGAACGCCATGCAGGTGCAGAATGCTATGCAGGGGCAGGGTGCTTTAGCTGGCCAAGATGAAGGTAATACCTTAGCAAATGATGGGACTAATAGGGCATCAGTAGTGGCCACTACAGTGGAATCTCCATCTACAGCTAAAGTTGATAAGGCTACAGTCACAGCTGCACCTGCACCAGCAGCTACAGCCACAGCTGCACCCGCTGTACCTGCAACTACACCATCAGCCACAGCAGCTGCTCCTGCAAGAGCTGCTGTAAAGGCAAGTGTAAAGGATGAGGTAAATGCTGGTGCGGTGGCGGGGGCAACTGTAGTTGCGCCCGCCCCTATGCTTAAGGCCGAGGTTGAAGCCGAGGTTGAGGCTGAGGCTAAGGATGATGGTAGCTCTGCGGCTATAGAGAATGATAGTGCAGGGGATGATTTAAATTGGATAGCAGAGCTTAATCTTGATAGTAACAGTGATGAGCTTGATGAGGCTGATATTCTTACTTTTGAAAAAGAGTTGGCCCAGGAGCTTATGACAGAGCCTGCCTCTGCAGCTGAAGCAGCTGCATCTGAGGAGGATGGCCATGATGGTGGGCAGGAGCTTGCTGAGCATGAGCCAGGGCTTGAGTCTGCTCGTGATGGGCAGGGGCAGGGGCAGGGGCTACGTATTGTAGGCAATAATAAGGCTTATAAGGCATCACAGGTAGATAAGCGCATTGATCCTATTACTGGCAGAAGACGTGATGGTGCTAAGAGCGTTGAGCTTTTTGAAGAAAATGAAGGCTTATATACTCTAGTTAATACTTATTTACGCTATTTAAAAATTGAAAGAGCCTATTCTTTTTTAACCATAAAGGCTTATAAAGAGGTGTTAGGTAGAGCCATTAAGTTTTTAGGCTATGGTATTGAGGATGAGGGCTATGCTCTTACCTCTTGGCAAGAGGTTGGAAAAAGAGAGATTAGAGCTTTAGCTCGTAGCTTTAACTTTACTTTAGATAAAAAGCGTCATAGTAGCTCTTCGGTAGCTCATTCTTTACGCATTATGTCGTCATTCTTTAACTATCTGATTAAGAGCAAAATTATTATCTCCAATCCTATGGAGTTTATTACTGTACCTAAGGCAGCTAATACTTTACCAAGAGTTTTATCCTTAAATGAAATAGAGTTATTGTCAGAGCAAATGGATGGCGATAGTCCTAAGGATATTAGGGATTATGCAATAGAACAATTGCTCTTTGCCTCAGGATTGCGTGTTAGTGAGTTAGTTAGCCTGAATTTAGGCGATATTGACTTTGATATGAAAGAGGTAAGAGTAATTGGTAAGGGTGATAAGCAAAGAATTGTACCTGTAGGCAGATCTGCTCTTGAGGCATTACAGCGCTATTTAAGTTGTAGAGCTACTTTTAAGCCTGTAGATAATGCCTTTTTTGTTAATCGTTTTGGCACTCGTCTTACTGTACGTTCAGTATCCAAGTATATTAAGCAAGCTGCTAATAAGTGTGGTCTAGAGGGTAAAGTAACACCCCACAAATTACGCCACTCCTTTGCTACCCAATTATTGATTAATGGTGCAGATCTAAGAATGGTTCAAGAAATGTTAGGCCACGCCAATTTAGGAACCACTCAAATCTATACTCACGTAGATGTGGCTCATTTACGTGATGTCTACAATAAAGCTCATCCTAGAGCTACAGCTAAGGCCAATAGCGATGAGGTAAATCAAGAGTTAGATAAAAGTCTTGATATTCTCGATAATCTTACCAAGCAAGATGATGAGATTTAGCCCCAGCGCTTGAGTTGCATAGTGAAAGCTAAAGTGCGGCCAGGCCACATAGCCATGCCACATGGCTTGGTAATTTGGCCATGGAGCAGGCAGTGCCAGGCAAGGGCAGGACCATGCCTGGCCCATGCTTGGCATGGGATGAGCGGGCGAGGTTTTGGGGTGAGGCTGGATAACTTTTTACTTGGGATTTAGGGGCGTTTGTGGTGGCTTGATGGCTTTGGGGAGGATAAATCCCATTTTTATGGGGTTTTTGTACTTTAAGAAAACATGGGGCGGGCGAGTTTAGGGCCAGAAACTATGTAGTCAGGTTAATGTCCTACTATAATCTTGGATAAATCGATTTAATGTTTTAGTTTGGCTAATCTTCAGGATGCATATATGGCAGAGTCACTAATTGATGGTTTAAATGAGCAGCAAAGAGAAATTGTTTTTGCTCCTTTATCCAATATTTTCGTAGTAGCTGGAGCAGGTACTGGCAAGACTAGGGTATTAATTTCTCGTTTGGTTTACTTGTTAGAAGAAGAGGGCTTAGAGCCTTGGCAAATTTTAGCTGTAACCTTTACTAATAAAGCTGCCCATGAAATGGAGGAGCGTTTAGTAGAGGCTATGGGCTGGGAGCAAAACCAAGGTGTTTTGATGGCTACCTTCCATGGCTTTTGTAACCGTCTGTTACGCCGATATCATGTGGAAGCTAAGCTTCCTGCCAATTTTAATTTGATTACTAATAGTGATCAGGAAAATATTATTCGTCGTTTTTACGATGATTATGGTATTGAGCGCAAGAATCCTGATTATGGTGATTTTAAAGACTTGGAGCTTACCCCTAAGCAGGTAGTAATTCGTATCTCAAATTTAAAAGAGCAGGGAATGGGCCCTACTATTAGCGATGATAGTTTGGATGTGCTCCTAAAAGATTTAGCTAATATTTGGAAAAACACCAGTGCTGATGAGCTTTTTGCTATAGCTTATGCTTATTATCAAAGAGTGTGTGCTAAGGCAGGCTTGGTTGATTTTGCCGATCTCTTAATTAAAACCTTGGATATGCTCTTAAATAATCAAGATATTAGAGAGCACCTACAGCATCGTTACCGCTATATTTGCGTAGATGAGTTCCAAGATACTAACAATATTCAATACCAGCTGCTTATGGCTTTAAAAGGCCCTAAGAATCATATCTTGGTAGTGGGCGATGATGATCAGTCAATCTATGGCTGGAGAGGCGCAAATAGCAAGAATCTTAATAAGATTTGCCAAGATATATCTGATATGCAAATTTATGAGCTGAGTATTAACTATCGCTCCACTCAAAATATTTTGAATGTGGCTAATGCTGTTATTTCCTACTCTAATGATCGTTTAATACAAAAGTTCTTAATTAATCCTGCCTCTTATGAGCTCTCTAAAGATTATGACATTAATTTATTAATGTCTTTGCCTACAGATAAGGTGATGCAAGCTTTAAATGCCATTGGAGCTCCTAGTGCGGCTAACATGCCTTTAGAGCATTTCTTAAGAACTATTAGTTTTAGATATCGTGAAGCTTTAATTCAAGAGTTAGTAAATAAAGACGTGCTCTCAATGTCTGACTTGCAAGCACGTGAGGCTTCCAAGTGGCAGCGTAAAGACCTGGATAATAACTCTAATCCTAAGGTTAAGTTTGTTCGTATTTGCCCATCATCGGTAGCTGATGGCGTATTTGTCGAAAAAGTAGTCAAAGCTATGCTCAAAAAAGGCTACAAATATGAGGATATTGCTGTTTTATATCGTAATAACTCATTGTCAGCCAATATTGAATCAAGACTAAACCTTAATGATATTCCGTACCAAGTTTACGGCGGCTTAAAGTTTTATGAGCGTTCTGAAATTGCTGATGTAATTAGTTATTTGCGCCTCATTGCCAATAGTAATGACAATGTTGCCTTTAGCCGCATTATTAATACCCCTAAAAGAGGTATTGGACAGACAGCTGAGAGTAAGCTTACCACTTATGCAGATGCCTGCGGTTTATCTTATTATGAGGCTCTAGCCAATATTATCCAAAGCAATGATAAAGAGAGCCTTAAGCTGGTTAAAAAGTTTATTCCTTTTTACGAGATGATTGAGTCTTTACGTGCTTTAGTTAGTCGTCTTAGCTTGCCTGATTTAATTGTTAAGCTCTTAGAGACCTCAGGCCTTGATAAGTATTATGAACAGCTCGATAGTAAAGAGCGCTCAGCTCGTTATGGTGTATCCCGTAAGGATAATATCGTTCAGTTAATTAGTAATGCTGAAAACTTTTGTAACCTCCATGAAAACTCGAATCAAGAGCTCAAGGTTGTTTCCTCTGAGGTCATTGAGCAGCTTATGGCCAATCAAAATCTTGAGGCTGCTCCTGGGCAGGGGGTATTAAATATTAAGGAAGAATCTTCATTTGCGCTTACTAAAGAGCAAATGCAAGCTAATTATGAAAACTTTATTGCTTTTCTTTCTAGTGCTACTTTAGCTGCTTCTACTGAATCTACCGCTCAGGGTACTGAGATAGAAAAAGGCGTTAACCTTATGACTATACATGCCTCTAAAGGATTAGAGTTTCCTGTAGTGGTTGTTATTGGTTGTGAGGAGGGTATTTTGCCTTCTTATCGAGCAGAAGACTTTGAAGAGGAAAGGCGTTTGGCCTATGTGGCATTTACTCGTGCTATTAAGCATCTTTTTGTATGCTTTGCCCAAGAGCGTCAACGAGGCTATGGTCACTTTATGGAAGATAAAGCTACACCTAGTGTCTTTATCAAAGATGTGGCTCAAAAGTATAATGATGAAGAGGATAAGGAGCTCTTGCCTTATAGCGTATCTCGCTTTGAAGGTTTTTAGTTATCTTTTGTAACTACCCCAGTCTAAAATGGTATGGTGCTCATTTTGGGCTGGGGCTTAGTGCTTAGTTAGGTTCGTTTTCTTCTAAACATCTCTTTTTGGAATCATTGTGGCAGGATCTGCCTCAAAGATACTGCCATACTCGCAAACATCGTAGCAAGCACCGCACTCAATACATAATGCCTCATCAATGGAATGATGGCCTTTTTCGTCAACAATAATTGCATCACATGGGCAGGCATCTAAACAAGAGCCGCATTGGGTACAGGTATCTTCATCAATGTAAAACATATGTGCCTCAATTACATTATTATCATGCTAAATAAAGTGCTACCTAGTAAGTAATTGGCGTAGTATGTGTAATAAACTTACAACTAATTACCGCTAGGGCTTACAGTAAACTGGGAAAAGAGATAAAACTGGGCTGATTAATTATAGTACTAGCATTCAAAATTTGAAAACTTGCTTAAATAATTATAGCTAGCTCTAATGTTATTTTAATTTTCACTTTAAGAAAGTTGATTGGTTATGCAAAATATTATTGAAAATTTGGCTGTCGTTCATCAGCAAATCAAACTTGATGCACAAAATGCTGGTCGTAAGGAAAGTGACGTAACTTTATTGTGTGTCTCTAAAACTAAGAGTGAAGATATGATTAAAGCTGCTTATCAAGCAGGTGAGCGTCATTTTGGTGAGTCCTATGCTCTTGAGGCGCAAGGTAAGATCACAAGCTTGAAAGCACAAGGTTTTAACGACATTATTTGGCATTTTATTGGCCCTATTCAATCAAATAAAACTAAGCATATTGCCTCTCATTTTGATGTGGTTGAAAGCGTAGATCGTATTAAGATTTTAGATCGCTTAAATGAGCAAAGACCTGATGGTTTGCCTGTACTTAAAATCATGATTCAGGTAAATATTTCTCAAGAAGAACAAAAACAAGGTTGTGAGGAACAAGAGCTTGAGGCTTTACTAGAGCATGCTGCAAGCTTGCCTAAGCTTAAAGTGATTGGTTTAATGGGGGTGGCCCGTATTGATGCCCCTGATGAGGAGCTCAATGCCTCATTTGCCAAACTTAAAGCTTTAAAAGATCAATATGCTAAGCACTATCCTGAGCTCACTGAGCTTTCTATGGGCATGACAGCCGATATGGCCCAAGCCATTTGCCAAGGATCCACTGAGGTTCGTATTGGTAGTGCTATTTTTGGTGCCCGTGACTACTCTAAGGCTAAAGCCTAAGGGAGGGCTTTAATCTCAGGCAAAGCTCCTTAGGCGTATGCTTATCCTAGGGCTTTAGCCCTAAAGCTATGTGGCTTTGGAGCTAAGGGGCAATTTATTTAACCTTCCTAAGGTGTAACTATGCATTTTATTGTAGGCTTTAGGGAGAATTTGGTTTTTTGTTAGGTTGTATTTTATGAGTCAGTTAAAAATCGCATTTATTGGCGGTGGCAATATGGCCACTTGTATCTTTAATGGTATTGTGAAAACTCGTAACCATGAAGACCAAATTATGGTGTCTGGCCCTCATTTAGAAAAGTTAGCACATTTTAAAGAGCAAGGTGCCTTAGTTACTAGCGATAATGTTGAGGCATTAAAGTTTGCTGATATTGTATTTTTAGGGGTCAAACCTCAAATCATGCCTGAGGTTTTAGATGAGTTAAAGGTCAGTGGTGTTGATTATACTAATAAGCTCTTTATCTCTATGGCAGCAGGCTGGCGCTTTGAGGCTTTTTACTCTCGTTTAGGCCCATGTAAATTTATTCGTATTATGCCTAACACCCCAGCACAATTAGGTTTAGGCCTAACCTCTATGTGCTGTGGATTGGATGTTAATAAAGAGCAAGAGGCTTTATGTTTAGAGCTATTAAGTGGCCTTGGTAAGACTGTCCTTACTGATGAGGAGGGCATCAATAGCTTAGGTGCGCTAGCAGGCTCTGCCCCTGCCTTTATGTATCGCTTTATGGAAGCTTTAGTAAATGAAACCCAAAAGCGAGGTTTTTCCAAAGAAGAGTCCCGTGCCATTATTGAGCAAATGGCATTAGGTACTGCACAAATGGTTATCCACAATCAAGATAAGGATATAAGTGCTTTACGTGAGGCTGTAACCTCCAAGGGTGGAACTACTTTCCAAGGTTTAGCACAAATGACTGAGTACAAGTTTGAGGAAATGATGTCACAAGTAATTGAGGCTTGTTTGCGTCGTACTCATGAATTTGAGAATATGTTTAAATAAGTTTTGTTCATTTAGGAGAATATGAGTTTATGTCAGCAGGAGCTTTCTGGACTTTAATGTATTTTGCCACTGCTATAGTAATGCTCTTTCAATTTAGAGCGCTGTTGCAAAGTAGTAGTGCTGATTATTACCATCCACTTACTCAAGCTGTAACTAAAATGACTAATCCTTTAGTCAATATCCCTGTATGGCGCAATATTAGATTGGGCAGCTTTTTTATGGCTGGCATTATTGTGTCTTTACTCTTAAGCGTGGTTATTTGGCTATTTAGTGCTTTAGTATTAGTTAATATGCCAATTACCTTTGCTCTTTGTGGTGCTTTAATCTTGTGCATTAAGAGCTTTGGTTATTTATTAATTGTCTTGTTATTAGTACAAGCTTTATGTTCTTGGCTCCCAGCTACACGCTCTTTGAGCTATTTATTAGGACAGGCTACCTCCCCAATTACCGCTCCTGTACAAAGAATTATTCCTCCAATTGGTATGATTGATATCTCTTTGATGGTGGTATTAATTGCTCTTTATGCTCTCAATGCTCTTATTTATAAGGTGTTAGTAAATGTAAGCCCAGAGCTCTTCTTCTTGTGGCGTAGCTTATAAGAGCTTTTGTTGTTTAGTTAGTAATAATCAAGCCTCCGAACTTAAGCTATTGTTCTTAAATAGCGCTTAAGCTCGGAGGTTTTGTATTTTTTCTCATTAATTTATAGGTCTTTTGGGAGCCTTAAGCTTTTGCTAGCATTAATTTTTGCTAAAATAAGGCATTATTTTGCTTAGCCATGGTTGGCTTCAAGCCTTTAAACAATTTCATAGTTTCTAAGCGGAGCTTTTTGATGTATAAAATCCTGGCCTCAGTGATGCTTAGCCTCACATTTGCCATCACTGCTTGTAGCAGCTCAAATTACAATAGTGACGAAGTTCCTGATGTATCGCCAGAGAACCTTTATAATGTAGCTAAGGCCAATATGGCTACTGGTGATTTTGGAGTGGCTCGTCGTTACTTAGAAGCCCTTGATTCTCGATATCCTTTTGGCGATTTAAGTGCTCAAGTACAATTAGACTTAATCTATGTCTATTATAAGGAGCGTCAAAGTGACCTGGCCTCAGCCCAGATTGCTCGCTTTATCCGTTTAAGCCCAACTCATCCAAATATCGATTATGTTTACTATATGAAGGGCTTAACTGAGATTCAAAAGCGCTCTGACTTAATTCAAGATTATTTTGGTCTAGATCGCTCTCAAAAAGATCCAACCAACTATTACAACGCTTTTAATACTTTTAGAGACTTAGTTCAGTCCTATCCTAATAGTGTTTATACTGCCGATGCTTTAAAGCGCATGATCTATATTAAAGATGAGTTAGCTAAGAGAGAGTTAGCTATTGCTCAGTATTATTCAGATCGTGGTGCTTATGTTTCTTGTATCAACCATACTAAGAATATTCTCTACTCTTTTAGAGATACCAAATCATTACAGCCTGCTATGGAGTTAATGATTAGATCTTATGATCGTCTCCATTTAGAAGGCCCTAAAGCTACTGTTACTAAGCTTTATAAAGATACTTTTGGTCATGAACCACAGTACTTAGCTCCAGCTTATGCTCGTGAACAAAAATACACTATTGTTTTAGATAGCCCTGAAACTGCTTCATCTAAAGATGAGGGTAGCTGGCTGGATTCTTTAATGTTCTGGAAGTCCGATAAAGACTCTGATGTACCAAATCAAATTCCAGCTTTACAAGAGTAGTTGCTAGTCAAATACCAAAGTTAACAAAAGCCCGTATATTGCGGGAAACAAAAGCCCGTATGTTGCGGGCTTTTTGTTTGGTATTAATTAACTAAGCTTTTTTAGGATAAACCCATGTCCCATCGTGCTTTTAACTATGACCCACCTTTAGTGCCTTTTTTAGATATCTTGTATGAAGATAATGACATTATGGTGGTAAATAAGCCATCTACTATTTTATCTGTGCCTGGTAAGTTAAAGATTTATCACGACAGTATTCTCTCTCGTGTTAAGAGCATTTATGAAAATGCCTTTGCTGTCCATCGCTTAGATTATGGTACCTCTGGTGTAATGGTAGTGGGCTTAAACAAGGCTGCTATTTCTAATTTGGGCAAGCAATTTATTAGTCGTGATGTTAAAAAAGTTTATGTTGCTTGGGTAGATGGTCATCTTGAAGGGACAGGAGCTGTAGATCTGCCTTTAATTTTAGATATTAATAATAGACCTTATCAAAAGGTCGATTTTGAGGTAGGAAAACCAGCTTTAACTTATTATCAGGCACTCTCTTATGATGATAAGCGTAATTGCACCTTTGTCCGCCTTTACCCACAAACAGGTCGCTCTCACCAGCTTAGAGTGCATATGCAGCAAACAGGACACTCTATTTTAGGTGATCATCTGTACGCTACCGATGCCATCTATGAGTGTGTGCCTCATCTTAATTTGCATGCTGCTTTATTAAGCTTTAAACATCCAAGTACTAATGAGCCTTTAAGCTTTTGTGCTCCAGCACCTTTTGAGCTACCTAAAGGCTGTGAGCCTCAGATTTCGTGGCTTGATGAGGACTTAAGCACCTTGGTTACCACCACTACCAATACTATGCTTAAAGAGACGCATTTAGATGCTTTAAATAGCAAGTATTCTCCTCAATAAAATAAGAGCCAGTAGCAATGCTACTGGCTCTTTTAGATCAAAGCTACTGGCTCTTTTAGCAAGATTACTTGCCGTGGTATTTTTTAATGAGATTAAACGCAGCTTGAATATCTTGAGCTTTTTGCGTGTACAAGGTTACCATTTCAGGAGGTAAGCCTTGGGCGGCTAAGCGATCTGGATGGTATTTAAGCATGAGCTTTTTATGCGCCTTCCTAATCTCATCCCAAGGAGTATTAGCTGTTACTCCTAAGATCTCATAAGCAGTAGATAATTCACTTTTACCTGATTGACTGCTATAGCTATTCTCGTGCTGAGAATAAGAGCGCTCTTGGTATTCATTTCTGCTGTTATGAGAGTAGTTGTTCTCTTGCTCCTGATATGATCCCTGGTCTTGGTAAGAGCCCTGGTTATGGTAAGAGCTGTGCTCTTGGTAGCCATGGTGGCCTTGGCTTTGGTTTTGGCCTTGGCCTTGGCCGTAGCCTTGCTCTTGTTGGTGGCTACGTGACTCATAAAAGTCGCGGGCAAAGCGGGAAAATTGTTGCTCTGCTAAACGCACCTTGATGAGCTTTTCCATTTGTGAGACTGGAACATCCATAGCAATGGCGATATTGAGTAAGCGCTCATGCTCACCTTGGGTTAGCTCTTCATCAGCAATGGCTACACCCACTTGGATTTCCATTAAGAAGGCCAGCATGGTAATGTTGGAGCCAACAATACCACGTAACTTTAAAGCCTCATCTCTTAAGTCAAAACTATCTGATTTGCCGTAGTTAAAGCTTTCAATAGCAAGGCTACGCATATGCTCATCGAGGTTCATGGCTCTCATAATATGCTCAGACTGCTTAATATGAGATTCATTAATACGGCCAGCACCACGAGAAACATAGCCCATTAATCTAAAGGTTGATTTAATAATAAGCTCATGCTCGTAGCGCTTATTGCCTCTACCCGAAAAAGCATTCCTGGTCTCTAATACTTCGTTGTAGGCTTCATTTTTTGGCTTATCATGAAAGAAATAGCCAATAGCAAAGCCGATAATAGCGCCAAAGCCACCAAAGAATAAACCTATAATTGTGCCAATAATGCGGCCTTTCCAAGTCATTTCGTGCCTCAACTATAATTAGTTTTTGTGGTTAGCTAAATATGTGTTTAGCTCATTAAGTCTATCAACTGTTCCTACATCAAACCACTTAGCTGACAGTACGCTGGCACTTAATTTACCTTGCGCTACCCATTTATCAAAATAAGAACGCAAAGGCTCACGAGCTACAGCGCAAGAGGCAAATGCCTGTGGGTGGTACCAAGCAAAACCAGAGAAGGTATAGTCAGAGCCATAAGATAAGAGCCCGTCCTCACTGATAGCATAATCACCCTTTTGATTATGTGCTGGGTTGTTGGTTAGAAACAGGTGTCCATAAAGGTTAGGTTCGCCCTTGTCATCATAAGTTAATAACTTATCAGGACAAGTCTTTAAGAAATCGTAATTACTGTCTAAAAAGATATCGCCATTGATAACTAAAAAAGGTTCAGAGCCTAGCAAAGGTAAAGCATTGATAATGCCTCCTGCTGTTTCTAAGCCATCGCCTTCTTCTGGAGACGGTATGATGTTGACCCCAAAGGCAGAGCCATCTTTAAGATAGTCAAAGAGCACTTCTTTTAAATAAGCGCCATTTACTACAATATTATCCACGCCTAGGGCTTTTAGCTTTTGAAGGTGCCAGCCAATTAGAGTTTGACCGCCAACACTTACCATTGGTTTAGGTATAGTATTGGTAATAGGTCTTAGTCTCTTGCCTTGACCTGCTGCTAAAATCATTGCTTTGAACATAAAAACCCTCGGATCAATAGATATATTATCAGTATTAAGTTTAGCAAAGAATACTTTTAGTTTTCTTAGGTGTCATATAAAAAAAGCCGCCTTAAAAAGGCGGCTGTTGGCTGCTAATTATTTAGCCTTAAGTTAATTAAATTTTGCCTTGAACATGTTGCTCCAAGAATGCCTTAAAGTCTTTAAGCTCGGCAAAGGAGTCACAGTTTTTGAGCACATAATTTAAAACACGTGGCAAGTACTGCAAATAGCCGCTCTTACCATCTCTTAAGTTGAGACGGTTAAATAGGCCTAGTACTTTAATATGACGCTCAATAGCACAGATTAAAATCATGGACTTAAATTGTTCACGTGAAATTACCTTGCTATCGAAAATGCCACAGGCACTATAAACCTCATAAGCAAAGCTACAAATCCGCTGAGCAAAGTCATCTTCCATATCAACATAGCAATCATAGCCAATGGAGGCTAAATCATAAGCTATAGGGCCTTTAACCATATCTTGGTAGTCCAAGATAGCAAAGCGTGACAGGATAGAAATTTCATTTCCAGCTGGTGTTACCATGATATTACGGGAGTGATAATCACGGTGCATGGCTACTTGAGGCTGGCTTTGTAAACTTTGGCTGATAAAGTTATAGGCTTTATCAAGCATAGCCTTATCATCTTGAGTTAAGTTGAGCTTTAAAGTTTTCTCAAACAGCCACTCAGTGCAAATATTAAGCTCCATCTTAATGAAGTCATCGTCAAAGTTTGGCAAGGCAGCTAAAGTTTGATAGTCAACCTCATCAAGCTTATATTTTGGCAGTACATGACTTTCAATATTTGGATCATTTAAAGCCTTGGTGCGATATTCCTCAAGACGTAAAGCTTGCTCTTGATTGAGCGGCATAGCGCCAATTTTAGTAAGCTCACGAATAGTCTTAAAGTAATAAGCAGGCTCTTTGCCCTCAGGAATGGAGTTGATGTAAACAAAATCACCCATATCCTCAAGCACCATAAAGCCATGCTCAAGATCGCTAATAAAAATAGCAGGCACTAAAACATTAGCATGATCTAACACGCGGTTAAGGGCTACAAACTCCTGGTTCTTTTGGGTCTCAGGAGGAGCATCCATGATAATGATAGAGCCAACATAAGCTACACGTGGCTTAACCTTGGTAGTTTCACAAAGCTTGGTAAACTCATCGTTATTAAGCTTTAGTCGGTAATAACGTCTAAAACTGGCATCACCATTGAGTTGAGTTAAAGAACCAGAGCACTGACAACCGCAATCACAAGGATCACAATCTGAGCATGGAATATTGTGGCTTTTTAAAAAAGCTAAAAGATCTTGATAGCGACTAGACACGTTCAAATACTAAATCCCAAACGCCATGACCTAAGCGCTCACCTCTTTGTTCAAATTTAGTAAGAGGACGCCAATCAGGACGTGGAATATAGCCTCCTTCTGGATTGGTATTGACAAGGCCCTCTGCATTATTCAAACAAGTTAGCATTTGCTCTGCATACTCTTGCCAATCAGTAGCCATACGAATCTGGCCACCATGTTTTAATAATGGGGTGACCAATTTCAAAAAGTCATCATTTACTAAGCGGCGCTTGTGGTGACGAGCTTTTGGCCATGGATCAGGGAAGAAAATTTGCAAAATATCAATGCTTTGTGGGCCCAAACATTTGGTTAAAACCTCAAAAGCATCATACTTGATTACACGTACATTAGATAGCTGTTCTTCCTCGATGAGCATCATAGCTGCACCAACCCCAGGAGGATGAACTTCAATACCTAAATAGTTACGTAAAGGGTCTTGCTTGGCCATTTGTACAAAAGACTTGCCCATGCCAAAGCCAATTTCTACTACTAAAGGAGCTTCACGCTGAAAAATTTTCGCAGTGTCTAAAGGCTCTAAAGAGCTGACATCGATTAAGTATTTAGGACTTAAATCTTCCAGAGCTTTAGTTTGGGCATTGGTCATACGACCTGCACGAATCACAAAAGATTTGACTCTATGGTTAGGAGTCTCGTTAGTATTAGTCTCTGGAGATTTTGTTTCTTGGTTAATTGCTTCTGTCATAATATTAGTAGCGTACAAACCCCTGTCTTTAGACAGGGGAAAAAGTGCGTTCCTTGTGGATTTTAGTGTTGATAGTCCAAGAATGAAACAACTTCAAAACATTTTTCAATGCTATAAGCAAAATAGCATTGGTGTTTTAAGTGAGCAAAAGCTATTTTTTGGCAGTGGTAACAGCACTACCACTATGCTTAGTACCTGCATCCACGTCACTATTGACCTCTTGCTTCGTTTCACCAGTAGCAATAGTCAGCTGAATAGTGAAAGGAGACTTCTGCTTTACAACAGCTTTTTTCTCCTTTAGCAATAATCTAGCTTTTCGAGGAGAGCACGGCATTAAGTTTTCACCGCGCATATTTAAAACAGCAACTTTTACTTCCACAACAATCTCCTTGAGGAGCCCCTAAGGCTCCTTTATCAATAAGGATTTAGTTAATATCCTGTGCCCATGTTGAATAGGATAGCTATCTAAGACCATATTTTCCTAAACAACGTAGTTCAACACACTATAAAAGAGTACTCATTAAGGCTTGGACACTAACGAGGGTGAGCCTTAAGGAAGAGGGCTAGCCTAAACCTTTAGGACGTGGACGCTAGTTACAAGTATTTTGAGCAAAAAAAAGCCGTTCAACCTAACTTTCATTATGTTTGCGACTATAAAAATATAGTTAAGAAAGATTAGTGAACGGCTCAAAAAAAATTAGATAAGCTCAAGCTCTTGCATGGCGCTCTTAATAGCATCTTTAGTTGCTTGGCTTAAAGGCATGATAGGTAAGCGAACCTCATCTGAGCATAAGCCTAATAAAGATGCACCATACTTGGCACCAGCAGGGGATGGCTCTTTGAACATTAAACCGTGGAGCTTCATAAGCTTGTCTTGGAGCTCACGAGCTTCTTGCCACTTGTTTTGTAAAGTTAATTCTTGAACCTGATGGACTAACTTAGGTGCAATATTAGCTGTTACGGAAATACAGCCTACACCACCTGCTACATTATAACTTACTTGAGTTGCATCCTCACCGCTTAACCAAGTAAAGTCTGGGCGCTTAATTAAAGCACGCTCTAACCAAGGACGAGATAAATCGCCAGTGGCATCCTTAATACCTGCAATGCGAGGGAGCTCTGCTATCTTAGCTACAGTATCTGGAGTGATGTTTACTACTGCACGACCTGGAATATTGTAAATAAAGATAGGTAAATCAGTAGCATCATGTAACATCTTAAAGTGAGCATAAAGACCATCTTGATTTGGACGGTTGTAATAGCCAGCTACATGTAATAAACCATCAGCACCAGCCTTTTGAGCCTCTAAAGAGTAGTGAATAGCCTCTACTGGGTTATTAGAGCCAGCACCTGCCATTACAGGAACTCTCTTATTAGCAACAGCAGCTACAATTTCAATAACACGGGTGTGTTCTTGAGAGCTTAAAGTTGGGCACTCACCAGTAGTTCCAGCAGGAACAATAGCGTCAGTGCCATTTTCAATGTGCCACTCTACAAGACGCTCCAAGGCCTTCTCATCGAGTTTGCCATCTTTAAATGGAGTTATAAGAGCAACTAACGAACCGTGGAAGGTATGCATGGAACTTCTCCTATATTATTGAAAGGCTCTAGCTAAGCGAGCTTACAAGGGAGGCGCATTAATAAATGCTAATAAATGCTCCCAGAGTTAATGATAAAAACAATATGATAAGGCAATTTCTGAAGGTGCTAACAAAATAGACAATATTTTTTTAAATTTAATCTTATGTCTGATTGGCTAGATCTTGAGATAAAACAAAGCCTACAAATGCCACAATATTGTACCCGCTATTACTTATTGTGTTAAAAAGAGTTATTTTTTGACACAAAACAGGGCAAAACTAAAGGAGTAGAACCAGCTGAGATTTGAGCTAAAAATAAGATAAATATCAGTATCTTGCGGTTATTTTGCTCTTTTGCAAAGATAGGTGGCTTTTATAAATAAAAAGGCCTAGCGCTCTTTGTTGGTGCAAAAGAGCGCTAGGCCTTAGAGCAATAAGATTATAAAATCTTACTTGTTGTTATTTTGTAAACGTAAGGTTGGGAATAAGATTACGTCACGGATGGTATGGCAGTTAGCAAATAACATCACGGTACGATCAATACCAATACCCTCACCAGCAGTTGGTGGTAAGCCATGCTCTAAGGCTACAATGTAGTCCTCATCATAGTACATAGCCTCATCATCGCCATGCTTCTTCTGCTCAGCTTGCTGACGGAAACGGCCTGCTTGATCATCTGGATCATTAAGCTCAGAGAAGCCATTACCCATTTCACGACCACCAATAAAGAACTCGAAACGATCAGTAAAGGCTGGATCGGTATCGCTACGACGAGCTAATGGAGAAATTTCAGCTGGGTAAGAGGTAATAAAGGTTGGCTGTTGTAAGTGAGCCTCGGCAACCTCTTCAAAGAGAGCAGAAATGAAGTGGCCTAATACCCAACCATCGTTGATCTCAACGTGTAACTTCTTACACCACTGACGAGCCTTTTCCTCATCCTCAAGGTCTTCCATGGTAATGCCATTGCCATACTTAACAATAGCTTCTTTCATGGTTAAGCGCTCAAATGGCTTAGCAAAGTCGATATCTAAACCTTCTTCGCCTTCCTTGCCATAGTGAACCTTAGTGTCGCCTAATACGTCTAAAGCCATCTTACGGAAAAGGTCTTCGGTAAAGTCGATTAAGTCATGGTAGTCATGGTATGCCATATAGAACTCAATCATAGTGAACTCTGGGTTGTGACGTACGTCGATACCCTCGTTACGGAAGTTACGATTGATTTCATAAACACGCTCAAAGCCACCAACTACTAAACGCTTTAAGTAGAGCTCAGGAGCAATACGTAAGTACATGTCCATATCTAAAGCGTTGTGGTGGGTAATGAATGGCTTAGCGTTAGCACCACCTGGGATTACGTGCATCATAGGAGTCTCAACTTCCATGAAGTTAGCCTCATCCATGTAGCGACGGATAAAGGAAATAATCTTGGTGCGGATTTGGAAAGCACGACGAGACTCTTCGTTAGCAATTAAGTCTAAATAACGCTGACGGCAACGAGCCTCTTGGTCTACTAAGCCCTTGTACTTCTCTGGTAATGGACGTAAGGCCTTTACTAAGAGACGTAAGGAGGTTACGTGTAAGGTAAGCTCACCAGTCTTGGTCTTAAAGGCATAGCCAGTAACACCAATAATGTCACCTAAATCAAGCTTCTTAAAGAGCTCTTGATATTGGCCCTCTGGAAGAGCATCACGGGTTACATAAACCTGAATCTTGCCACCCATATCTTGTAAAGTAGCAAAAGCAGCCTTACCCATGATACGACGGGTCATAATACGACCAGCAATAGTATAGGTGTTTTTCTCTTGTTCTAAGGTCTCGTTATCCTTATGAGCACAAGCTTTGATAATATCGCTAGCAATGGCATCACGATGGAAGTCATTAGGGTAAGCTTGGCCCTGCTCACGTAAAGCATTTAGCTTCTCGCGGCGTTCTTGGATTTGAGAGTTGGTATTCTCAGTATTTGGAGTGATTTCCTGAGTCATAATATTAGTACTTCCTAAGGGTAAAAGGCTGAAAAAATCTTATTACAAGGATGAAATGTTTGCTTACAAAATCCTGATAATTATAAGCCTTGCTTTAAACTAGCTTCGATAAACTGATCTAAGTCGCCGTTTAATACGCTTTGGGTATCACGGCATTCCACACCAGTACGTAAGTCTTTAACACGAGCATCATCAAGCACGTAAGAACGAATTTGACTACCCCAGCCAATATCGTCTTTACTATCTTCTAGTGCTTGTTGTTCGCTACGTTGCTTGCGCAGCTCTAATTCATATAAGCGGGCACGCAATTGTTTCATTGCCTGATCACGGTTTTGAAATTGAGAGCGTTCATTCTGGCAAGTCACTACAATGCCTGTTGGCTTGTGAGTGATACGTACGGCAGACTCGGTTTTATTAACGTGCTGGCCACCAGCTCCAGAGGCTCTAAATACGTCTACTTGTAAATCAGCAGGATTGATTTCGATCTTAATATCGTTATCAACCTCAGGATAAGCAAAGGCTGAGCAAAATGAAGTATGACGACGGTTGTTAGAGTCAAAAGGAGACTTTCTTACTAAACGATGAATGCCAGTTTCGGTTCGTAACCAACCATAGGCATAAGGGCCTTCAAATTTAATGGTTGCGCCTTTAATGCCTGCCACATCTCCATCGGAGACATCTGTGATAGTGCATTTAAAGCCATGTTTTTCACCAAATTTGACATACATGCGCATGACCATTTCTGCCCAGTCTTGAGCCTCAGTGCCACCAGAACCTGATTGAATATCTAAATAACAATCAGAGTTGTCTAGCTCATTGGAGAACATACGCTCAAACTCTAAGCCTTCGATTTTTTTATCTAAGGCTTCAAGCTCACAAAAGGCCTCTTGTAAGGTAGCTTCATCATGCTCTTCTTTGGCTAGCTCGTAGAGCATGGCAATATCGTCTAAACCTTGATCAATCTCGGCAAATAGATTTACCACATGTAATAGTGTCTGGCGTTCTTTGCCAAGGCTTTGTGCCTGTTGAGAATCTCCCCAAACATTAGGATCTTCTAGTAAACCATTGACCTCTTCTAAACGTTCACGTTTAGCATCAAGATCAAAGATACCCCCTTAGGGTACTAGCACGCTCGTTCAGATCGCTAAGGCGAGAAGTTAAAGATACGTTATCTAACACTTTAATTCCTTTCAAAATGAGATAAGCGTTAATAAATTTTAACAAGGCATTATAGCAAAATGATAAAGAATGCGCCCGAATAACCAAAGTAAGGGGCGTAAAAATGCTAAAATTGCACTTAAATAATTAAACAAAGAGCTTAGTTAAAGAAAAATTATGTCTCATAAGCTCTTAAATAGTAATAACAGACTGGAGCTCAACTTAGTAATGGGCTTAGGAGATTTGCGATGTTAGCAGATGATATCAAGGTTTCAGTTGAATTAGCTTTAAAAGAGGACTTAGGCGGCAAGGTTGATGAGAGTTTAGATGTTACCGCTCAATTAATTCCAGCCGATCATGTTAATGAGGCTACTGTTATTACTCGTGAGTGTGGTATTTTCTGTGGCAAGCAATGGGTTGAAGAAGTTTATAAGCAATTAGGCGGTAATGTTGAGATCACCTGGTTTGTAAACGACGGCGATGAATTAGTTGAGAATCAAAAGCTATTCTATATTAAGGGTAATGCTCGTACCATGTTAACTGCTGAGCGTACCACTCTTAATTTCGTACAAACCTTATCTGGTGTTGCTACCTTAGTAAACAAGTATGTTAAGGCTATGGGCGATACTAAGACCCAGCTTTTAGATACTCGCAAGACTATTCCAGGCCTCCGTACTGCCCTTAAGTATGCAGTAACTGTAGGTGGTGGTCATAATCACCGTATTGGTCTTTTTGATATGTACCTCATTAAGGAAAACCACATTATGGCTTGTGGTGGTATTAGTGCCGCTATTGCTAAAGCTCGTGAACTCAAGCCAGGCACTAAGGTTGAGGTAGAAGTTGAGAACTTAAGCGAGCTTCAAGAGGCATTAAACGCTAAAGCCGATATTATCATGATTGATAACTTTAACTTTGATGACATGATTGAGGCGGTTAAGATTACCAATGGTCAGGCTAAGCTTGAGATCTCTGGTAATGTAAACCTTGAGACTATTGGCAAGTTTGCCTCTACAGGTGTGGACTTTATCTCTGTTGGTGCTTTAACCAAGAATGTTCAAGCCTTAGACTTATCCATGCGCTTTGTCAAAGATTAATAGCAAGGGCGTTATTTTGCTTTAGCTAAAAGAAAAAAGAGAGCTTATTCAAGCTCTCTTTTTTCTTAGCTATTAGTGAATTTCTAAATTAACTCGTGGCATGATGCGGCAAACCAGCTCATAAGGAATGGTGTTACACAAGTTGGCAATATGCTCAACAGGTAAGCCCTCACCCCATAAAATAACCTCATCGCCGATCTTATCTTGAGCATCAGCACCTAAATCAACAAATAACATATCCATACAAACATGTCCTGCTGTAGGTACTAAACGGCCATTAATTAAAACAGGAGAACCATTAGGCATAGAGCGTGGGTAACCATCACCATAGCCAGCGGCTACAATGCCCAAAGTAGTATCCTCAGGAGCTGTCCAAGCTGCGCCATATCCTACACGAGCGCCTTTTTTAATTTTTCTAATAGCAATTAATGAGCTCTTTAAGGTCATGACTGGGGTTAGGCCTAAGTCCTCACCCGTCTTGTCAGCATATGGGGAAATACCATACATAATAATGCCAGGGCGTACATAGTCGGTACGTGCCTGAGGCCAAGAAATAATACCTGCGCTATTGGCAAGACACAAATCTCCAGTGAAATCTTTAGCAATACTAAAGAAATAGTCAATTTGCTCTTGGTTATAGTCGCTTTGAGATGGTGTGTCAGCTACGCTTAAGTGAGAAATGAGGCCAATAGGCTGAACAATCTTGTTAGAGCTTTCTAGGCGCTGTTTCATCTTGCTAACTTCATCTTTGCCAGCACCTAAGCGATGCATACCAATATCAATTTTTAGCCAGGCATTGATTGGTTTATTAATCGGGGCACTTTCAATAGCATCAATTTGCTCTTGATCATGTACAGCGGTATAAAAGCCTTGCTCAGCTATTACAATCACATCTTCTGCATTTAAAAAGCCCTCTAATAAAATTACAGGCTTAGTGATACCAGCAGAGCGCAGCTCCATAGCCTCAGGAAGGCGAGCAACAGCAAAAGCATCAACTTTTGGCTCAATATTTTGGGCTACATTGATAAGTCCATGGCCATAAGCATTAGCTTTGACTACAGCTACAATTTTAGAGTTAGGCACCAGGCTTTTAATCTTATCTAAATTGGCAATTAGAGCTTGATGATTGATAACGGCTGTTACTGACTTCATACGCTAACAACACGGTTTAAGCATTAAGTACAAAACTTACGCTTAAACAGGTTTCCCCTTGTAATAATGATAAAACTTAAAAATTAAGAAATACCCCTAACAATAAAATTGAAATTGCTATGAGCACAAACATGCTATTCTACTAAATTGTGTTTCATATGGCCTGAATTTCTTTTCAGCATGTCTGTAAATTAGCTCAAAGCATTTTAATAGTTTGTCACTTGCACTGGGGCAGCACCATTCATGCCAGTGCTTTGGTTGCTGATATCAGGGTGAATATATTCATAGTTGGCCTCAGCATAGCCCTTATCAAAGAAGGCTGTGTATTCACCAACAAAGTGTAAATCAATATCCTTAATAGCACCGTTACGGTTTTTACCAATAATTAAGGTAGCCTGATTGGAGTTATCCTCAGCGCCTTCGGATTTGCTATAAATAGACTCACGATGCAAGAACATAATCATGTCAGCATCTTGCTCCAAAGAGCCAGATTCACGAAGATCAGAGTTTAATGGACGGTGATCCTTACGGTTATCAACTTCACGATTAAGCTGAGCTAAAGCTAAAATTGGAACTTCTAGTTCTTTGGCTAGCATTTTTAGTGAGCGTGAAATTTCACCGATTTCTAAAGTACGGTTAGCAGCTTTAGTCTGGCTACGCATCAGCTGAATATAGTCAATCATAATGACGCTAAGGCCACCATTTTCCAAAGCTAGCTTACGGGCACGTGCTCTGAGCTCTAGTGGGGTAATGTCACCACTATCATCAATATAGAGCTTATTTCTTTCAGTGCCGTTATCGTTCTCCATCAAGAGCTTAATCTTGCGAACAATATCTAACCAGTTTTTATTGCCCACCTCACCTGCTTTGAGCTTGTTCATGCTGACACGACCAAAAGTAGAGAGCAGACGCATTAAAATCTGCTCAGTAGGCATTTCTAAGGAAAACACTAAAGCAGGCTTATGAATATTAGGATTCATTGCAATATTAGCTACGATATTCATAGCAAAAGAGGTTTTACCCACTGATGGACGGGCTGCAATGATATTTAAGCTGCCAGGTTGCAGACCTTGAGTTAACTCATCAAGCTCAATAAAGCCTGTAGGTACACCAGACATAGCTTGTTCACGCTGTAAATCATCGTGAATCTTAGCAATCAGCTCTACAGCTTTAGGGAAAGCTGGTTGTGGGCCTACATCGTTTTTGGCACTGGATTCAACTAACTTAAAGATTAAACCAGAGGCATTGTCAAAAATCTCTTTGGCGCTTTTACCCTCAGGGTTGTAGCACATTTGAGTAATTGACTCACAAGCTGCGATCATGGCTCTTCTTTTAGATTTATTTCTAATAATTTGAGCAAATTCAATAACAGCTTGGCTTGGGGCACCACTTTGAATAATTAAGCTAGCAATATAAGAGCGTCCTCCAGCCTTATCTAAATTACCATCTGTTTCCAGCTGATCGCTTAGTAAAGTAGGATTGAAGTCATCAGAAGTGGCATAGCGCTTAAGAATGGTAGCGTAAATAATGCGGTTCTTTTCCGAGGCAAAATCTTCAACGGTCAAAGAGCCTACATTATTAGAAATAGTTTGGAGTAGAGTTCCATCTTGGATTAAAGCTCCTAAGAGATTGCGCTCGGCATCAAGATCTTTAGGGGGGTCTTTATATGCTGTTTCTGAAAAATCGAACTCACTCATAACGATGCATTCCTAAAGCAATAATTGTGAATAGAAATATAGCTCTCATTTTAATGGAGATTTGATGAGAGTGAAAAGCGTATATAAAGTATACTTAGATGACTGTAAAGTGGAGGTGTGAGGATTGTTTTGTAGATTATAAAGACGACAAAACACGGTGTCTTTGTATCTTTCCTCAAAGAACCGCATCATCATTTAAAAGGGGGAGAGCTCTAAGCTCAAAAAGAAATGGCGCACCCGAAGAGATTCGAACTCCTGACCGATCGGTTCGTAGCCGATTACTCTATCCAGCTGAGCTACGGGTGCGCTGTGTTGATAAACAAATAACATCAAAGCAATGATTTAGTGGCGCACCCGAAGAGATTCGAACTCCTGACCGATCGGTTCGTAGCCGATTACTCTATCCAGCTGAGCTACGGGTGCATCATTACTGTGATATGCATCTGCGTATCAAGTGGCGCTCATTATAGCAAAAAGATTTGATCTGGCAAGCATTTTTAACAAATTTTTTTTGAAAATTTAGCAAAAATTTTTTAAATCTCTCTAAAACCGCTTATTTATCAACTTTTCACCCAAGAATTTTCCCATCATTTTCACCCACTTTTTAATCCCCAGCAGCCCAAAATTATTTATGATGCTTAAATAATTATGCCAATCACCCCTCTATCAGAGCACTTACCTCCCAATTCCTCAGTCTCTTTCCTATTTAGCCCTTGCCACAGTCAGCAGCAACAGAGCAAAGGCAAAGGCAAAAGCAAAAGCTTTTGCCATTGCCATTGCCTTTGCTTTAGCGCCTGTTTTCCTAACTTAGCATAGCCAGTCTAAAGGTTTCTTATGCTTAGCTGTAAACCTTGGTTAGCTCAGCTGGGCTAGGTAGGGTAGTGAGATCCTTTACCAACCTCTTAGTGCGTAATAGAGGTGAACTTGCTTTACATAGAGCTTGGCTAATAAGTTAAAGCTATAAGCTTGGCTAGCATTAGCAGTAGCATTTTGGGCAATGTTGCAGTTTAATGAATAGCTTAAGAAAGCTTGCAAACAGGTGCGCACCCATACCTGCATGCATGCATGCATGCAGGCCTGAGCAACAGCAGTAATTAAGCTTCTTAGGTACTATTTGTGCACTAGGGGCAGTAAGCATTGCAAGTACTTTAAGCGTGGTGGGCAGTCTTGGTTTTCTATAGGGTAGAGTAGCTTATGAGCTTGGGCTATGGCTATGGATAGGCGTGCGATTAAGGGCCTGTAAGGGCGTATAGGAGGGCGTAGCGTGGTCTTGCACTTAAGAGCACTAAAAAGGCTTTAGGTGGTCAAACTAGGGGCCTTATGAGTTCTATTACAGGGCTGTAGGGGCTGCTCTTTTAGTTTGTGGGTATTTGTGTGGAGTGTCTATGGTGCTATTGAGAGTTTAGCGTTTGGTAAATGACTGATGATGGTATGGTTGAGTGCTTGGTTGGTAATTGTTAGATGGTATGGTGAGGGCTGGATGGGGTGGCTTGCTAGATACAACAGAATGGGAATAAAAAAACAGCTTTACGCTGTTCTTTATTGAAGTCAGTGGCGGAGAGAAAGGGATTCGAACCCTCGATACAACTTTTTGGTCGTATGCTCCCTTAGCAGGGGAGTACCTTCAGCCTCTCGGTCATCTCTCCGCTGACTGTGGTGCGCATTATCATGGTTTTAGCATCAGATGTCAAGCGCTTTGACAAATTATTTTAATAAAATTACATATTGACTTAATAAAAAGTGCTAATAAATTTGATATTTATCTTGTTTTGTCGCCAATATTATTTTTAAAAATAAAAAAGCTGATACCCCTTAGGGGCATCAGCTTTTTAGGCAGTACAGTAGTTAAAGATTAATCGTTGAACTCATCTTCATCGTCTAAAAATGAATCTGGGTTATTAACTTTATTATTTCTTAGTAAAGATTCCCTCATAATCTGGCAATTTGAGGGTGCATCGATACCAAGACGTACTTTTCCTGCCTTAACATCCACGATGGAAATAGTAATATCCCTTCCGATATGGATTTTTTCACCTTTCTTCTGGGATATTACTAGCATTTATAAACGCTCCTGCAAGAATGGGGCTACTGCATTAATAGCAGCGTCTAAGCCATTCTTGTTAGTACCACCAGCCTGAGCCATATCTGGACGACCGCCGCCCTTGCCATCAACATGTGCAGCAACAGCATTGACTAAGTCACCAGCCTTGAGCTTGCCAGTTAAGTCCTTGGAAACAGCAGCAATTAAGTTAACCTTATCGGTCTTCTCATCAATAGAGCCTAATACGACTACGCAGGTCTTAAGAGTGTTCTTAAGCTCATCGACAGCTAAACGTAGCTCACGCATAGAGTAGCCGTCAACCTTACGAGCAACAACCTTAACACCATTAAGCTCGGTAGCTTCATGAGCAAAGTTTACACACTCTAAATGTACTAACTTCTCCTTTAAGAGCATGTTCTCATGCTCAATAGAGTTAGTATGCTCAATCATATACTTAGCACGCTCAACAAAGCTGAAGTTGTCAGTCTTCATAATGTTGCAAGCTTGAGATACGATGCGAGCAATGGCCTGTTGATACTCAATGGCAGCCTCGCCTGTGAGGGCTTCAATACGGCGTACGCCTGAGGCAATAGACTCATCAGATACAATGATAAAGTAACCTAAATCACCAGTACGCTTGGCATGAGTACCACCGCATAACTCCTTGGAGTCATCGCCCATGGAAACTACACGTACCTGACCTTCATACTTCTCATCAAAGAGAGCCATAGCGCCAGACTGCTTAGCACACTCTAAGTCCATAACATCAGTAACGATTGGGTTGTTGTTACGGATATAGGAGTTTACTAAGGCTACTACCTGTTGACGCTCTTGAGTAGTAAGAGGTTGTGGGTGAGAGTAGTCAAAGCGTAAGCGATCTGGGCCTACAGAAGAACCCTTCTGGTGAACGTGGTCGCCTAATACAACACGTAAAGCAGAGTGTAATAAGTGGGTAGCACTGTGGTGAGCAGCAATATCCTTACGACGCTTAGCGTTAACGATAGCCTTACACTCATCGCCTACTTTGAACTCACCTAACTCAACACGGCCAACGTGAATAGTGGCTTTACCAACAAATTTAGTGTTCTCAACAATAAATAAGTTGTTATTGCAACGAATTTCACCAGTATCACCAATCTGACCGCCCTTTTCAGCGTAGAAAGGAGTGTTATCTAATACGATAACAGCTTGTTCGTCAGTTAATACTTCATCACAAGCATCTACGCCCTTGAACATGGCAATGATCTTGCCCTGATCTTCAGTGCGATCATAACCACTAAAGGTAGTTTGAGCGTCAAGCTTTAATTCTTTGTTGTAGTCGATACCGAAAGTAGAGGCGGACTTAGCACGAGCACGTTGCTTAGCCATTTCACTCTCAAAGCCGTCCATATCAACAATATAGCCACGATCACGTACTACATCTTGGGTAAGGTCAGCTGGGAAGCCATAGGTATCGTAGAGCTTAAATACTACTTCACCTGGAATAGTGCGCTCAGCGCCTAACTTTTCAAGCTCAGAGTCTAATAAAGCTAAACCACGATCTAAGGTGTTTAAGAACTGCTCTTCTTCTTTCTTTAAGGTGCGCTCAATTAAAGCTTGTTGCTCTACGAGCTCAGGGTAGGCCTTACCCATTAACTCTACTAACTTAGCAACTACCTTGTAGAAGAATACATCCTTGGCACCTAAGAGACGACCGTGACGTACGGCACGACGAATAATACGGCGTAATACGTAACCACGGCCTTCATTGGATGGTAATACGCCATCAGCAATTAAGAAGGAGCAAGAACGAATATGATCTGAAATAACACGTAAAGACTTAGAAGACTTATCTTGAACGCCTAAAATTTCAGCTACATTATCAATAAGGGCACGGAAAAGGTCGATGTCATAGTTAGAGTGAACGCCTTGTAAAACAGCAGCAACACGCTCTAAACCTAAGCCATTATCGATCATTGGCTTGCCTAATGGCTCAAAAGTGCCATCGGCTTGACGATTGTATTGCATGAACACAATGTTCCAAATTTCGATAAAGCGATCGCCATCTTCCTCTGGAGAGCCTGGAGGGCCGCCCCAAATGCCTTCACCGTGGTCGTAGAAAACCTCAGAGCAAGGGCCGCAAGGACCAGTGTCGCCCATTTGCCAGAAGTTATCAGAGTTATAACGACCACCTTTATTGTCACCAATACGCACGATCTTCTCGTCAGGTAAACCTACAATGTCGTGCCAAATGTCATATGCCTCTTGATCCTCAGCATAGACGGTAACCATTAAAGATTCTTTTGGTAATTTAAAGCCTTCGGTGAGCAATTCCCAAGCATAGGTAATAGCTTCTTTCTTGAAGTAGCCACCAAAACTAAAATTACCTAACATCTCAAAGAAAGTGTGGTGACGAGCAGTATAACCTACGTTATCTAAGTCATTTTGCTTACCGCCAGCGCGCACGCACTTTTGAGCTGTGGTTGCGTTGATATAAGGTCTTCTGTCCTTACCAAGGTAAATATCCTTAAACTGGTTCATACCTGCATTGGTAAACAGAAGGGTAGGATCATTGTATGGCACTAAAGAGCTAGAACGCACGATTTCGTGGCCATGATCCTTAAAGAAGTTGAGATACGTATTACGGATCTCGTCTGTAGACATGTACATACTGAATATTCTTGTTTCTAAACAGATAAATGTAAACTTACCTGAGAATGGGACAAAAACCTAATCTTGCTATTATACCCACGAAAAAGACCGACAATTAACACATTTGCTAATTTATCTTTAATTTTTAATGAATAAGGGTAGGGCTTACTAAATAAGATAGCTATCTCTTATTAGCGATCTGGAGGCAGGATATAGCCTTGAGGACGGCTTACTTTAAGGTCTAGTTCGTGCAAGGCAGCAATCATTTGTTCTCTGAGGTCTAAAGTTGCTTGGGCTAGTTCATTGCGCTCTAGTTTAGCTGCGTCAATGCTAGGGAGCATAGCAATATGCACCTCGCCATTATTAAAACGACCTAAATCTATTTGTCTGGTGTAAGTAGAGGTAATAAAAGGAATTACTTTTACTTGAGCTAACATGGCTGTATGCAAAGCACCAGTTTTAAAAGTACCTACAGGGCCATGTCCTGATCTAGTGCCTTCTGGAAACATCCAGACAGATATATGCTTGCTTTTAATCTTATCAACTATTTTAAGCATGGTTTCGTAAGCTTTAGAGCGATGGTCACGATCTAGCAAAATATTGCCTGATAAGAAAAATAAGATGCCAAAAATAGGCGTAAAGATAAGATTCTTTTTTCCTACACACACCATGCCTGGCTGAGGAATATGGGCCATTGTAATAATGTCCCAATCGCATTGATGCAATCCTACTAAAATAGCAGGCATTTGCTCGCGAATAGCTTGTTTATCAAAATGTAATACTACTTTTACCCCAATCACCTTTTGTGCCCAAGTAAGCATGTAGGTTAGCGCATAGACATTATTCTTATGCATAGGACGAATAGTGCAAATGATAATGCCTACTACTAGCCACATTAAGGACATGGCAAGCAAGATAGTAAGACGGGTGGTAAAAATAAAATAACGCATGGTGAAGAAAAAATCACAACCTAGTATAGCGTTCGCTAATTACGTTGACTATAAATAAGCAACAACCTAAATTGTTGCTATATAACTAAAATCAAGATATTTAGCGAACGTTGTACTAGTACTAGATTTCAAAAGTTCGTCACCCCCCCCATACAGTATAGGAGGCAAGTTATAGTTATAGTCGATTTTTATAAAAGCT